>Juniper_p1__coassemble_381_pt1 | contig 28545 bp, 15 predicted proteins | sample Juniper_p1__metabat2_low_PE_029 | metagenome-assembled genome bin Juniper_p1 | reverse complement strand
GGGAAAGTCTGCCGGTTAACTCAAATTGAAGGAATTAAATGACTATCCCTAATTAATTGCCCGACCTAACAACATTTTAAGCCGGGCAAAACATATACATCAACAAATTAAATTAATAAATCCATGTTTTTATCCATGTTTGAATGGTATATCAATCATTTCGGATTCTAATCCTTCACCTACTTTTTTGTCAAAAGAAATTTTAAATGAATATGCGGTTTCGCATGGCTTTTTGGAAGGGAAAGTTATTAAGAGGCCCTTGTCTGTTTGTTGCCATGCTATTTTTTCATCAGAACCGAGCATTTCCACGTTAAGAATCTTTGCATCACGTACAATATCCTTGTTCAAAGATTTTATCATCACTTGTTTGCCCCAATCTAAAGTGATGGCATATAGAGTGTTGCCTTTAGTGGTAAAACGTATATCTTGGCAATTATATTTTGTTGCTTCATTGTCTGAAAATGAACCGGAAGTACCTTTTGATTCACCTTCACCGGACTTAATCCAAAAACGTGTACCATATATGGCATCACCGTTTATCTTTAACCATTTACCTATTGATAGCAGTACTTGCTTTTGTTCGTCCGTAATAGTTCCGTCAGGGCGTGGTCCTATGTTCAACAAGAGATTGCCGTTTTTGCTTACAATATCCACCAGGTCGTGTATTATTTGGTCCGGTGTCTTGTTTTCTTCTCCCTCAACGTATCCCCATGAATGTTTGCCTACTGAAGTGTCTGTCTGCCAAGGATATTTTCTCATTTCATTCAGTTTCCCGCGTTCCACGTCCCCTACCAGTATATTTGTCGGATAACCGTGTTTTGTGTTTACAACAACACCCTTGTCCCAATCCAACGAACAGTTATAATAATAAGCCAGGAATTTGTTAAAGTAATCCGGAATCTTGTTTACAGTCCAGTCGAAATATATAAGCTGTGGCTGGTATTTGTCTATCAATTCGTGTGTATGTTTCAAGAAATCTATACATACATCTTCTGAATATACTTCTTTTTCTGAACGCTTACCATATAGTGTGATTGTAGTATCCTGTACATCAGATGGAAATTCCATACCACCGTTAAAGAACCATGCATTCTCAAGTCTGTGGCTTGACAATCCGAATATTATTCCTTCTTTTTCCGCAGCCTTTTTCAACAGGCCTATAATATCCTTTTTAGGTCCCATTTTTGCTGCATTCCATCGGTTGTGCTCGCTATCGTACATGGCAAATCCGTCATGGTGTTCCGCAACGGGTACTATGTATTTTGCTCCTGCGTCTTTGAATAATTTCACCCATTCATCGGCATCGAATTTTTCGGCCTTGAACATAGGTATGAAGTCTTTGTATCCGAATTTGTCCTGTGGCCCATATGTCTCAATATGGTGTTTATATTCGTCAGACCCTTTCTGATACATATTTCTTGAATACCATTCACTTCCGTATGCGGGGACTGAATATACTCCCCAGTGGATGAATATTCCAAATTTGGCATCAGAGAACCATTCAGGGAAATGGTAATTCTCGGCTATGTTTTCCCAGTTGTCCTGAAATACATTTGTTCCTTTCGGAGATTCAACAGACATCACATCTGTTTTTTTCTCGTTTGTGCTACAAGAAACAAACAAAAGCATAATGATAGAATAGAATAGTTTTTTCATCGCATAAAAAATTTATTAACAAATTTATTCCTATATTGTTTTATTAAGACTATTGTGGAGCGTTTTCATAAACTGTTTGGAGTGTATATGATTTCTTGTCTGTAAAAACAGCGCGTTTCATAAGTCTTATCACACGTTTCCCGTTATGTACCAGTTTCCCGTTAGACCGGTCAAAAATGCATGAGCGGTCTTTCCCGTTGTCCCAATAGAATGGAGCCATACCGTTTTCTTTGGCTGCCTTGCAAAGGTATTCAATATAATATTCTCTAAAACTTTCTGAACGTTTATCTGTACGGTATTTACAGCCCATTTCTCCTATATATACAGGAATACCATTGTCAATGAAAGTTGATTTTATTGACTTGAATTGTTCCTGCATATATTCTTCATCCATTCCTTTATATTTCATATCCTGACTCGCTGTATGTCCCCATTCTGAATAAATATCTCCCATTGTGTAATCCATTGGGTCATAATAGTGGATTGATACCATCAGTCGGTCGGGAGTTTTGTCTTTAGGTAATTTGAAGTGTTTTACTGTCAAATCTATATTGGTGGCATAGCCAGGTATTGCCAGAAAACGGTTTGCGTTATTTCCTCCTGTGGAACGTACCGCATCTACGAATACCTGATTCCATTCATTTAAAACAGCATATTGGCGTCCACCGTCGCTAAGGTTCGCTCCCCATCCCCATTTACCGTCATGGATTTCGTTCATTGATTCAAATATAAGGAAATCACCTTTATCCTTGAAACGGTTTGCTATCTGAGTCCATATAGACTTTATCATGTTTTTAATAGTATCGTTTGTTTCTTCGTTTAGTGCTGCATTTTTGATGTCAAGCCAGAAGTAACTTTCCACTCCGTCATGGTGTATGTTTATAATTGTGTTTAAGCCTGCATTCTCTGCGTAGTTTACAACTTCTGCTACCCGGTTCATATAACTGTCCGAGATTTTATATTCAGGACCCTCACCAAAATGTCCTACCCATGTTATTGGGATACGTACGGAGGTGAATCCAACTTCGGCCAAACGATAGAAGAATTTTTGTGTCACAAGTGGATTTCCCCATACAGTTTCTTGTGCTTTCCCGTCTTGAAAAGCATCAAGTTGATTGCCCAAGTTCCATCCTAATCCCAATTCTTTAGCTGTTTCATAAGGAGTTTTTGCCTTTGTTTCAGCCTGTGTGGTCGGCCATGTATTTATAGTTAAAATAAATATACATAGTTTTAAAAGTAGTATATGTCTTTTCATGCAAGATGTTTTGATTAATTTGGTGATGTTTCTGCATTCCCTGGAATGCCCATTTTGTTATTTTTCTCGAATGAGATGTCTGCGGCACGTGAACTTATATAACTGCTGAATATGATGTCTTGCGCCTGATTGAAATTTTCTTCTTTTGTACAAGACGTGGCCGGTAAGGTTGTTGTCAGCCAAAAGCCAAATATTAAAGTCTTTCTCATAATAAAAAATGTTTAGCTGTTAAACGAAAATAATTCAAAAAATTACTATTGCAAAGTTATTGAATATGATAATTCAATTATGGGCGCAAATCGTAACTGTGGAGCAGGTGTTTGTTGTGTTGTATTGCCAAAATGTTGTCAATGACAGTATAATATGTAACCGGTATTCGTTATCGGTTTTCATATGCTGTTAAAACATTGTTTAAATACTATTCAAATACTGTTTAAACAATATCTGAAATATAGTTTGTATATTTGTATGTATAGTTGAAAATTCCATCTTTCCTAATCACATTCTGTAAATATAAGCTATATATATGTAAAAATAGCTTGTGTATTTATAAATATAACTTGTATTTATAAAAACATAAGTTGTATTTATAGAAAATGAAAGCGCAAAACATATTTTATGTACATACAAAACATGTTTTATTACGGGATGGCGTTACATGATTCTATATGTTGTGGGGAGGGTGATAGAGCCTTGTTTTTTATGACAATGCTGTCCGTACGGTATTCTGACGAGGATGGGTAACATTCTATGCCATGTATGGTAACATATGGGTACTTTGCATTAACAAACTTGCCATATCCGTAAAACACGTTTTAAGTCTGCGTTCTTTTATTTTATCTACTTTTGCAGTGTGATGATTTTGGTTGAGTGGAGTTAGTGATAATGTAAAATTTTAATTTGTTAATTTTTAAAATGGTAAACTGAAATGAGAAACGAGTTTCTAAAATGTTGCAAAAACTTTTACAGTTACCGCATCGCATTGATATTTATCGTATCATGTATTGTGGGGGTGGAATTCTCTTTTGCAGAAGTTTTGCAAGAAAGGACTGTTACCGGAGTTGTAACGTCGGGAACAGATGGTGAAGCGTTAATAGGCGTGAGTGTCCAAGTTAAAGAGAGACCTCAGGTAGGGACTATTACGGATTTTGAAGGAAGGTATTCATTGCAGGCAAGATCCAATGAAACCATTGTCTTTTCTTATATCGGTTTTAAGTCTCAAGAAGTGAAGGCTTCAAAAACGGTAGTAAACGTGGAGTTGGAGGAAGACTCTGAGATTTTGGATGAAGTTGTTGTAGTGGGATACGGAACTATGAAGCGTAGCGATCTTACAGGTTCAGTGGTATCAGTAGGTGAGGATGAGATAAAACAATCCATTGTCACTTCGTTGGACCAGGCATTGCAGAGTAAGGCTGCCGGAGTATCAGTTACACAAAATTCCGGAACACCGGGTGGAGGTATATCCGTTAGTATCCGAGGTATTAACTCATTGAATGGAAATGAACCGCTTTACGTGATAGACGGTGTGGCGATTTCCGGTAACAATGATTCAAACTCCAGTGTATTGTCATCCATTAACCCTTCGGATGTTGTTTCTATGGAAATATTAAAAGACGCGTCAGCTACGGCTATTTATGGTTCGCGTGCATCTAATGGTGTGGTACTTATCACTACCAAACAGGGACAGGCCGGAAAGACGCGTATCACTTATGAAGGATATTACGGTTTGCAGCAACTTCCGAAAAAACTTGGGGTGATGAACTTGCGCGAATATGCCGAATATCAGAATCTGCGTGCGGAAGTAATCGGCTTCGGCGAACGAGCGGAATTTGCAGACATAAGCCTGTTGGGTGAAGGAACAGACTGGCAGGGGGAAATCTTCCAGAATGCGTCTATGCATAATCATCAGTTGAATATTTCCGGAGGAAACGACAATGTGAAATACTCTCTTTCTGCCGGATATTTGCAGCAGGAAGGTATCGCCATCGGGTCGGATTTTGAACGTTTCTCCGCTCGTGTTAATATGGACAATAAAATAACGAAATGGTTATCAACTGGTCTGAGAGCTTCTGTGGCGCAAACTACACAGAATAATACGATAGACAGCGGTAATATCATCCGTACTGCCATAGAACAGTTGCCTGATACTCCTGCACGAAATCCGGATGGAAGCTGGGGAGCACAGGCAGAAAATATGTATGGTACTTATTTCTCTAACCCTGTAGCAGAAGCACTCATGCGTGAAAACTATAACAGGGGATTGCAGATGTATGTTGACTTTTTTGCAGATGTGACATTATGGAAAGGGCTGGTGTTCCGTGCTGAATATGCAGGAAACTATTACTATAGCAATACTTATCAATATACTCCGTCGTATGACTATGGACATTACGTACAGTCATCTACAGGAAGCCGTGGCGCAAATAACGGTTCAAACTGGACTCTAAAAACTTATCTGACATACAATGGCACATTTGGGAAACATAATATTTCCGTTATGGCAGGTCATGAAGCTCAGGAAAATAGTTATGAAACTCTTTATGCAAGTCGAGATAATTATTTGTTCAATACTATTCATGAGTTGAATATGGGAGATTCTTCTACAGCCAAAAACAGTAGTGGAAGAGGTTCTTCAGCTATTGAATCATATTATGGACGATTGAATTACGGATATGACGACCGCTATTTGGCTACTTTCACTGTACGTGGAGATGGTTCCTCCAGTTTCGGTCCGGCAAACCGTTGGGGCGTATTTCCATCAATGGCACTTGCATGGAAAATAAATAACGAGAAATTTCTGAAAGACGTGAAATGGCTTAACAATTTGAAATTGAGATTGGGATGGGGACTTGTAGGTAATCAATCTGCTTCAAGCTATGCCTATGGAGTAACAATGTCTTCGGCTGCCAGTATTTGGGGAACAGGATTCTATGCGGGAAACTACCCTAACGACAAATTGAAATGGGAAGAAACCAAGGCATGGAACGCAGGTATCGACCTGAATCTTTTCGACAACAGGGTTGAATTTATTTTCGATACTTATCTGAAGAATACAGATAACTTGCTGATGCAAGCCTCATTACCTTCGTACGTGACTGGAATAATCAATTCGCCATGGGTGAATGCCGGCGCAATGGAAAACAAGGGTGCCGAATTTACATTAAACACAGTGAATATATCCAAAAAGGATTTCACATGGAGAACGGGAATAACCATCTCATTCAATAAGAACAAGATAACTAAACTTTATACTGAAACAGCGGGGCTTTCTGGAACAGTTGACGGATCGCAAACATTGACTTATTCCACAGTAGGACAACCGGTAGGACAATATTATGGATATAAGGTTATAGGTATGTTCAAGGAGGAAAGTGATTTTTATCAACGTGACGCAGACGGAAACTTCCTTCTTGATAAAAATGGTAATAGACTTCCGGTTGCACTTCCGGAGAATCAGCATATAGCAAAAGATGAAGTTTGGGTAGGTGACTATATCTTTGAGGATTTGAATGGTGACGGAGTTATTGACGAACAGGATCGTACATATCTTGGAAACCCTGAACCTAAGTTCTCTTATGGTTTCAATAATACTTTTACTTATAAGGGTTTCGACATGAATATCTTTATAAACGGGGTGTATGGCAACAAGCTTGTAAACCTGTTTCGTCAGGATTTTACTAATCCTATGCGTAATAGTAACCTGCTTAAGGAAGCCACAGGCATAGCACATGTAGAAATGATTGACCCTGCAAAACCGGAGGAAATCTGGAATGTGCATGTATCCAATCCAGAATCGGCTACAGTTCAGCGTCTCAATACGGCGGATGGTAACGACAACAATCGTATGAGTAGCCGTTTTGTTGAGAATGGCTCATATCTGCGAATCAAGAACATCTCTCTGGGATATACTTTCCCGCGGAAATGGACTCGTAAATGGCACATTGAGAACTTACGTGCATATATGAATATACAAAACGCATTTACTTTTACCAAGTACAAGGGATACGACCCTGAAGTTGGAGCATATAATTACAATGTGTTGCTTCGTGGCGTGGATTACGCGCGCTACCCGTCACAGCGTATCTATACTGTCGGACTGAATCTGAGTTTCTAACCTTAAATAACATTACAGCAATGAAAAGTAAAACCAAAATATTATCAAGTCTTGTCCTTATGGCCGGAATACTGACAGGGTGTAGTGATAGTTTCCTTGACAGGACGCCAGAAGGCTCTTATACGGATGCAAACTTCTATGCTTCTGACGAAGCATTGGAAGCGGCTACCGCACCACTTTATAACCGTGCATGGTTCGACTATAACCAGCGTGCCATCGTCCCAATCGGAAGCGGACGTGCCAACGACATGTACAGTCCGTGGGGAAGCCCCGAATTTACTACTTTCCAAGTGACGGCTCTTAATGGACTGCTGTCCGCAGCGTGGAAATCGTTCTATTCTGTAATCACCATGTCGAATTCTGTTATTTCTGATGTAAAAGGAAAAACGACCGGAGATGTAAGCGAAGAGGCGAAAAAGAAAGCAATTGCAGAAGCGCGTCTGATGCGAGGATGTGCCTATTTCTATATGTTGCGCGCATGGGGACCTGTAATCCTTATTGAAGACAATCAGACAGTGGTGGATAATCCTGTTCTTCCATTGAATCGTGAGGAAGATGTATTTCAGTTCATTATAAATGACTTTACTTATGCGGCTGAAAACTTACCTGAGAAGGGAAACCAGCCTGGACGTGCCACTTGTTGGGCGGCAAAAGGAATGCTTGCTAAAACTTATCTGGCGCGTTCCGGATGGAAGAAAGGCGGACAGCGTGACAATGCTGACTTGGAATTGGCAAAGCAGTATGCGGCTGATGTATGCGAAAATAGCGGTTTGGAACTTTTGCCTAATTACGAGGACCTTTTCAAATACAAAAAGAACAATAATCAGGAATCGTTATTAGCTATGCAGTGGGTTCCACTAGGTGAATGGGGAGTATGTAATACTTTGTTCGCAGACTTAGCGTTTTCTACCGAAGTAACTGGAGGTGTGAATGTATGGAGTAGCTATGCAGCAAGTGTAGAGATGTTGGAAATATATAATGAGCAGCCTGGGGATACATTGCGTAGAAATGCTACATTCTTTACTCAAGGAACATATTATCCATATATTTGTATTTCTAAGGGTGGATACACCTATAAAGATACAGGTGCGCCTATAAAGAAAGGAGTTGTAGGAGGTCCTGATGATGATAATGATGGATATGTACAATCTATGAATTCGCCGCTAAACACATATATCCTGCGTCTTGCAGATGTATATCTTACTTATGCGGAGGCTTGTTTGGGCAATAACGAAAAACTGACAGAGGGACCGGGATTGGAATATTTCAATAAGGTTAGATATCGTGCGTTTAACGGAAAAGGAGGATGGAAGAAAGCATCCATTGATTTTAAAGATATTATACGTGAACGGCGAGTGGAATTCTGTATGGAATATTGCAACTGGTATGATATGGTATCATGGTACTGTTGGAAACCGGACTACATGCTGACATATTTCAACAGCCAGAAGCGTGGAGAACGTGCTACTAAGATAAAGAGGAATGAAAGACAGGTAGGAAAGTTACTTCTCGGTACTGAAGATTACACCGGAACTTTTCAGGAAGGAGTATATGAAAAGCCTCAAATCGAAATTAATATCGCAAATGATAATATATTTTTCCCATATCCGGAATCGGACGTTATCCAAAATCCATTGCTGAAGGAGGAACCTGTTCCTTATAATTTTAACGAATAATTTCATTAGTCATGAGAAAACTGAAAAATATAATAGAAAATTTAGGATGCTTGATATCGCTTTTTGTAATATTTGCATCTATTGTAATAACTCCGTCTTGTAAAGAAGAAGGGGCTGGCAGGAATCCTGTTATACGCTATTTGCGTGTGACAGATCCTGCGTTGGCTGATAGTACTTTTACAGATGTTAATCCAGGTTCAATGATTGTAGTTGTGGGAGAGAACCTTGATGGTGTGAAAAAAGTATATATCAATAATCAGGAAATTAGCTTTAACGCTAACTATGGAACTTCTACCAGTCTGATTGTTACCGTGCCGTCCGATGACGATTTTAAACTCTCGGGGCCGAATCCGGATGTCCCGGCTGAGTTGCGTATTGTAACAGATCATGGGGTAGCTACATTCCCAATGCATGTGCTTTCGCCAGGTCCTGTCATTTCCAACATATCAGCTTCTTATCCGATTAAGCCTGGAGATAAGATTAGCTTGAAGGGAGAAAATCTCTATGAAGTTAAACGGATTTATTTTACTACAGACTCAGTACATGTAACAGAAACTATAACAGATTATAGCGTAAATAAGGATTACAGTGAGATATCATTTACGGTTTCTGAAAAATTGAACGAAAAAGGCTATATAATAATGGAATGTTATACTAGTGATGCTTGTATTGAGTTTATGCCAGAAGGTCCACAAGCGGTAATAACAGGTATAAGTTCCATTATGCCAATTGCAGGCAGCAAAGTATGCGTTTTGGGTAAAAACCTGATAGGTGTCTCTCGTATAAATATAAATGGTGAGTTTGATATCCCGGAGGATGATATAGAACTTTCGCCAGAGTATGACGAACTGTCATTTACTATGCCTCAAGCTCCAAGTAAATCAGGAAAACTTTCTGTTACTACAATTAGCGGCACATTTGAGATGGAAGAAACATTCTATCCAAAGGAAAACGTTGTTTTGAACTGGGATAATCTGGGCAATTATTCATGGGGAGGACAAGCAAAGAAGTATAATTCTACTGCTGACGGAAATGTTGCTCCATATATTTCTGATGGAAATTGTTATGGTATTGAAGGGGTTATCTCGGCTTGGAATTATTGGTGGGGACAGACTGTTAATGGTACTGTATGGCCTGCTGCAGAAGTTATTCCCGAAAATACGAAAACATCAGATCTTGAATTGCAATTTGAGTGTTATATTGTAGAAGCTTTCGTGGGACCTGTGTTGCAAATCCAATTGGGTGGAAACTTTGATGCGGCATTAAAAGATTATGTACCGGTAAGTTCTTTTACTGGTAAAACTGAATTTGGTAGCTGGATGCAATGTAGCATTCCATTGTCTTCATTAGTTAAAGAAAATATATGGAAGGATTTCTCGAAAAATCGTGCTACAGAGTTGGGAGTTTACATAACGAATCCTACTGAGAACGCGGATGTACATGTAGAAATTTATTTTGATAATTTCCGCATTATGCCAATTCAAAAAACAAAAGACTAAAATTAATTAATTTATGAAAAAGAACTATATATATTTATTCTTCATCCTTTTGGTAACAATATTGCAAGGATGCAAGGATGACCGCATAGTTAAGGGAGCAGAGTTTTCCCTTAGCCGCGACGGGCAGGAAGTTACTGATTTCTCGTTTGGTTATGGACAAGGACATATTATGGTGGCCTTGACATCAAATACAAGTTGGACATTGGAAAGTGACCAGACGTGGTGTACTTTGTCTAATGTTTCAGGTAAAGCTACTAAAGAACAGTACATAAAAATAACTTACGAAAGAAATACTGCTGAACAGGCCCGTAAGGCGACTATCACAATGAATGCGGGCGGAAATATTAAACAATATGCTGTGGCACAAGGCTCTAAATCTGATACGGTATATCCGAAAGGTATGGAGAAAGATGCAATAGAAGTTGCCAAATCAATTGCTATAGGATGGAATTTAGGTAATACGCTTGAAGCACCTGACGGAGAGGATACTTGGGGAGCACCTCCTACAACCCAAACTATTATTAATAAAGTAAAGGAGATGGGTTTCAATGCAGTACGTATTCCGTGTGCATGGAATCAGCCTCAATATCTGGAAGCGGATGGAAAGACACTCAAGGCTGATTGGTTAAATCATGTGAAAGAAATAGTTGATTTCTGTCAGAATGCAGACATGTATGCCATTGTCAATATTCACTGGGATGGAGGATGGCAGGATCAGAGTTGTGATGCTTCTGCTCTGACAGCAGACTCTATAGCTACAGTAGAGGCTAAAGTCTATGATTTTTGGACACAAATTGCTACTGCATTCCGTGATTATGACGGACGTCTTTTGTTTGCTGGAGCAAACGAACCTGCTGTTGCAAATCGTGAGGATATGGCTGTTTTACGTCGTTACGAACAAGCTTTTGTGAATGCGGTACGTGATACTGGAGGAAACAATACTTATCGTAATTTGATAGTCCAGGGACCTGATACTAATATAGATAAGACATACGATTGGTTTGAACTTCCTGAAGACCCTACTCCTGCACGTTTGATGGTAGAAGTACATTACTATACACCGTTTAATTTCTGCCTTAACGATCCATCCAATGAATTGGCTGACAGAATGACTTACTTTTGGGGTGAACCTTATGAACAATACGCTCTTGAATATATGGATGGAAAATTCGATTATGACAATCAGGAGGGATATGTGCATGAGCAGATGAACAAAATGAAGACAAAGTTCGTTGACCTGGGAGTTCCTGTAATTGTCGGTGAGTTTGGTCTGGCATATCGTGAATATGAAAATGACCCATTGCTTAAAGACTATAAGAACTATGACAAGATTGTAGCCAATATGGATATGCTTCAGGAAAAATGCGAAGAGTCCGAAGGTTATTTCCTCGGTTATGTGGCAGAGCAGGCGAAAAATTACGGCTGTGTCCCATTCCTGTGGGATATTCAGGGTGCGCGTTTCTTTGACCGTAACTCATTGAATATTGTAGTACCTGTAATTCATCAGATGCTGATGGATGGTGCGGCAAAAGGACAGTATCCTTATTAACAATAACAGATTTTTGGATGACACAGAGACACAACACCACAAATTATTAATTGGTTGTAAACCAGTGTCTCTGTGTCTTTTGTTTAACCTGACTATAATAGCTGAATAAGAAAAACTGAAATCCATGAAAAAAACATTAAGTATCTTCATAGTCTTATTTTTATTTACTTTTTGCGGTATGGCACAGGGATATAAAAACCCTATTATCCCGGGATTTCATCCCGATCCAAGTATTTGCCGTGCAGGAGAAGACTATTATATTGTAAACAGTTCGTTCGAATATTTTCCCGGTGTGCCTATTTTTCATAGCCGTGATCTTGTCAATTGGGAACAGACAGGACATGTACTGACTCGTGAATCGCAATTGAAAATAAAAGGCGGCAATATGTGGGGAGGCATTTATGCTCCTACTATCCGTTATAATGACGGTACGTATTACATGATTACCACCAACACCTCAGACCGTGGAAATTTCCTGGTATATACGGATAATCCGAGTGGGGAATGGTCAGACCCTGTATGGATTAAACAGGGAGGTATAGATCCTTCGCTTTACTTTGAAGACGGTCATTGCTACATGGTGAGTAATCCTGATGGTGCCATATGGCTATGTGAAATCAATCCGAAAACAGGAGAGATGTTGACCGAATCGAAACGCCTATGGGCTGGTACTGGCGGACGTTTTCCTGAAGGACCGCATATCTATAAGCGCGACGGATGGTATTATCTGATGATTAGCGAAGGAGGAACGGAATATGGTCACAAGGTTACTATAGCACGCAGCCGGAATATAGAAGGACCGTATGAAAGTAATCCGGCAAATCCTATTTTGACACATATAAATCAGAATGCGCAGAATAATCCTATTCAAGGCGTAGGGCATGCCGATATGGTACAGGCACATGACGGTTCATGGTGGCTGGTATGTCTTGGGTTCCGTACTCAGAATGGACAACATCATGTCTTGGGGCGTGAAACTTTTCTTGCTCCTGTTTCATGGGACAAAGAAGGATGGCCGGTTGTGAATGTGGATGGAACCATAAATATAGATATGAAAGATGTAAAAACGCTTCCACAAACTACAATAAAAAACAGTCCGGATTGGGACTTTAACAACCCGGAACTTGGAGTGGAATGGAACTGGATAGGTATTCCTGTAAAGGAAAACTATTCTCTTACGGAGAGCAAAGGTTTTCTCCGTATAAAAGGAAGTGATAAAAAACTGGATGATTATGGAGTTTCACCTACTTTTGTGGGACGTCGGCAGGAAGATATCAACTTCCAGGCCACAACAAGGATGAAGGCAAAAGGAAACGGAAATGTAGGAATGACTGCCTATCTTTGTCCTTCAGCTCATTACGACCTTTATGTAACTGACGGTCAATTGAAACTCCGTTATCGTTTGAACGACCTATGTCATGTAGAAGATATTTGCAAAGTAACTGACGATTTCATTTATCTGAGAATTAAGGGAAGTGATGAAATTTATTCTTTGATGTATTCAACAGACGGTACTCATTATTCAGAAGCCGGACATATGAACACCCGTTATCTTAGTACTGAAACTAATGGAGGTTTCACGGGGGTATATATCGGACTGTTTGCCGAGGGGGATGTACAGGCGGATTATGACAACTTCAAATACATGCCAATCGTGCCGGAAGTTTCTCCGAAATTGATGTCCGGTGATGCAAACCCGTTACTTGATTTTATGTTTACAGCAGACCCTACTGCCGTGGAATATGAAGGAAGACTCTATGTGTATGCCACAAACGACAACCAGCAATATGAGGCTGTGGGACGTGATGGGCGTAACACATACGAACGTATAAAGTCACTTGTGATGATGTCAACCGATGATATGGTGAATTGGACTTATCATGGAATTATTGATGTAAACAGTATAGCTCCTTGGATTATGGCCTCGTGGGCACCTTCTATAGTAAAACGTAAGGAAAGTGACGGTAAAACACATTTTTATCTTTATTTTTCAAATAGTGGGTTCGGTACAGGTGTACTGACTGCGACATCACCGGTAGGTCCATGGAGTAGTCCTCTTAATAAAAGCTTGATTGATGCCAATACTCCGGGACTTGGAGATTGTAAAGTTCCTTTTGATCCAGGTACAGTTATTGATGCCAATGGAACAGGATGGCTAACTGTAGGTGCAGGCTCTTCGTGTATCATGCGTTTAGGCAAGGATATGATAAGCATAGACAGTGAAATAGTAAAGATGAACGCTCCTCATCATTTCGAGGCAAATGAGATGAATTATATAAATGGAACATATGTTTATACATACAATACTGATTGGCAGGATTATAGCGATTGGAACTATACTGCAGAGAAACCTACGAAATGTAGTATGTTCTATATGACGAGCAAAACGCCTCTTGACAATACGAGCTGGAAATATCATAATAATTACCTGAAGAATCCTGGTGACTATGGACTTGGATTCAGCAACAACCACACACACCTGCATAAATTCCGTGGCAAATGGTATTTATTTTATCATACCTTGACATTACAGCGCAGTTTCAACACAGACGGGGGCTTCCGCAATGTATGCGTTGATGAAATAAAAGTTGACGAAAAAGATGTGAATATTGCAATGGGGAACCAGACATTGAAAGGTGTCGGTCAGATACATCCTCTGAATCCGTTTGCACTTCAACAAGCAGAGACTACAGCTGCGACACAAAACATAAAATTTACACAATCGCCAGAAGTTGGCAACATGTATGCAGGATTATCCGATGGTGAAGAGGGGCTTATATGCCTTAGGGGAGTGAAATTTTCAAAGAAACCTTCTTCTTTCGAGGCAAGGGCTTGCGGACACGGGGTAATTGAAGTACGTCGTGGCACACCTTCTGGTGAGATAATTGCTACATTGATGGTGGACGACAACAATATGGAAATCGTAAAAGCAAAAGTAACTGAAAAATTCAAAGGGCAAACAGATATTTATTTTGTGCTAAAAGGAGAGGACATGAGTTTTGATTCATGGAAGTTTGAATAATAAAAAAAATATTGTTAAGTTAATATGAATATATCATTAAATATGAGAAAAAATGTCTTGGCATTTATAATGGTTATTTTTGTGTCATGGAATCCATTTGATGTCTATTCGCAACGTGAACGTATCCTTTTGGACGAAGGTTGGCAGTTTGCTTTAGGTTCTGCTTCATCTCCGGAAAAGGATTTCGGTTGTGGCATTGAAGATTTCAATTATCTTACTAAAGCTAGTTCAGTTCATAATAAAGGTCCTTATTCAAAGGATTTTGATGCTTCAGGATGGGAAAAGGTTGACTTGCCGCATGACTGGGCTGTATATTTGCCTTATGATAAGAATGCCATACATAGCCATGGGTATAAAACGTTGGGATACAACTATCCTGAAAACAGTGTTGGATGGTATCGTAAGATTATAGATATACCGCAAACAGACTTGGGGCGTCATTTGTATTTGCAGTTTGACGGTATTTTCAGGGATTCTAGAATATGGGTCAACGGATTTTATTTGGGAGGTGAACCAAGTGGATATGCCACCCAGACGTATGACATTTCTGAATACCTGAATTACGGGGGTGAAAACTTGATTACCGTTCGTGTGGATGCCTCAATGACCGAGGGTTGGTTTTATGAAGGTGCAGGAATATACCGTCACGTATGGTTGCATAAAACATCTGCCTTGCATGTGGCTCCTTTCGGAACTTTCATAAGCAGCAGGCTTAACTCTACATATGATTCCGCAGTTTTGGATATTGAAACAAATATAGAAAACTCCGGAATGAAAGCAACATCTTTCAAATTACGTCATATATTATTTGATTGTGAAGGAAAAGAAGTTGGCAGTTGCTATGGTAATGGTGAGAATCTATGCCCAAAGGCCTCACAAACAGTATGTTCGCAATTGACTGTGGATAATCCGAAACTTTGGAGTACGGACAATCCATATCTGTACAATGTAATAACTGAGGTTTTTGTAGATGATAAGAAGGTTGATACTTACAATACTAAAATCGGTATTCGTGAAGTTAAATTTGATGCGAATCAAGGCTTTCTTTTGAACGGGAAAGTGGTGAAACTAAAGGGAGTGAACATGCACCAGGATCATGCCGGGGTAGGTTCCGCAATTCCAGATGACTTGCAGATTTACCGTTTGAAGAGGTTGAAAGAATTTGGATGTAATGCTTACCGCTCTTCTCATAATCCAATGACTCCTGAATTGCTTGACGCATGCGACAGTCTGGGTATTCTTGTGATAGAAGAAAACCGTCTTACAGGGATAAACAACGAGCATGTACGTTTGTTAAAGCGGATGATTGAGCGTGACAGGAATCATCCGAGCATTATACTTTGGAGTGTTGGTAATGAGGAATGGGGAATGGAGTGGAGTCAACAGGGTACACGTGTGATTGCTTCCATGCGTGAATATTGCCACAGGTTTGACCCAAGCAGGATGATGACCGTGGCATCAAGCGGCGGGCCTGCAGTCCTTATTCCGGCTGATGTGGCAGGTTATAATTACATACTCCAGAATCCTATTGACAAATATCGTGAGCAATATCCGTTACGGTGTGGTATTGGTACTGAAGAAATCTCAGGGTGCGGAACAAGAGGAGTTTATTTCGACGATTATAAAAACGGACATATTGCTTCCCTTAATATTAAACCTGACGGTAAAGACAGTATATTGAATTGTATAGAGCGTGGGTGGAAGTTTTATAGCGAACGCCCTTGGTTAGGTGGGATGTTTTATTGGGTTGGATTTGATTTCCGTGGTGAACCTACTCCAATAGGGTATCCGCAGACCGGTACACACAAAGGAATCTTCGATTACTGCGGTTTCCCGAAAGATGAAGCATGGTATCTGAAATCATGGTGGACAGACGAACCTACGCTACATATTTTTCCGCATTGGAACCTTGAAGGGCATGAAGGCGAAAGTGTAAAAGTTTGGGTTTACAGTAATTGTGATGAAGTGGAACTTACGGTGAATAATAAGAAACTCGGACGTAAAAAAATGCCTGAAAATGGTCATTTGTCCTGGGATGCCGTTTATTATCCTGGTACAGTCAAAGCTGTAGGATTTAGAAATGGTAAACGTATATTAACCAGACAGATGCGTACGGCCGGTGCCCCGGAACGAATTGTTTTAAAGGCGCATTGCGATACATTGATTGCAAACGGGCAAGACGTTGCTGTAGTTAGAGTGGAATTGCAAGACAAAAAGGGCAATTTTGTTCCGGTAGCTTGTCCTTTGTTGCGATTCACTGTTGATGGTCCCGTACGGATTTTAGGAGTAGGAAATGGAGATCCGGCTTATAAAGACGAAGACTCTCCTAAAGATAGAAATACACGTAGTTATCAGGTGAAGGCATTCAATGGTTTAGCACAAATATTGTTGCAATCTACAAAGGAAAAAGGTAAGGCTGTACTTACAGTGGAAAGTGACGGATTAAAACATGAGTCATACACAATTGAATGTAAATAATAGATTTAAATATATTAATCTCATCTAAATAATGATTTTTATAAAAACAATAATACAATGAAAAAGTGGATAATGTTTATATGTCTTGTAATGCTACAAGCATGGGCGAAGGCAAAAGTTGTATTGCCTGAAATTTTGAGTGACAATATGGTATTGCAGCAGCAGACAGAAGTCTGTTTGTGGGGCAAAGCTGAAGCTAATAAATTAATAATTATTTCGCCATCATGGACTGATAAGATTTATAAAACAAAGTCTGATGAGGACGGCAAATGGAAAACAAAAATAGAAACTCCATCTGCAAGTTACCAGACTTATGCCATAACATTATCCGATGGCGAGGAAACTAAGTTGAATAATATTCTGATAGGTGAGGTTTGGTTTTGCTCCGGACAGTCTAATATGGAAATGCCTTTAAGAGGCTTTTGGAATGCTCCAATTGAAGGTGCAAATGAATTGATAGCTACGGCCTCGAAATGGAAAGGCATACGAGTTGCTACAATAGGTAGGGACGGGCAGACAGAACCTGTTGATTACTGTAGGGGCAGTTGGAAAGTCAGTAATCCTGAAAATGCTCCTGAATTCAGTGCCACAGGGTTTAATTTTGCTATGATGATGAATCAGGTTTTGGATATTCCTATTGGTATTATTAATTGTAGTTGGGGCGGTTCTACCGTAGAGGGGTGGTTACCTCGTGAAATAGTGGCAGAATATCCTGATATTGACCTGGAACGTGATATAAGGAGAGAAGACGGATGGTGGCATTATACTAGTCCTACATTGATGTATAATGGAATGTTACATCCATTACAGAATTATACTATTAAAGGCTTCTTGTGGTATCAGGGTGAAGCCAATGTAGGAAAACATAAGACTTATGCCGAACGTTTGAGGACAATGGTTGAATTATGGCGTAAAGAATGGGGACTTGGTGAACTTCCATTTTATTATGTGGAGATAGCACCTTTCAATTCTACAGAGACAAATCTTTTTGCCCTTCTTCGCGAGTCTCAGTTCAAAGCTCTGTCCATGATTCCTAATAGTGGTATGATTTCTACAAACGATTTGGTTTTGCCCTATGAAATGAAAAATATCCATCCTAAGAATAAGACAGATGTGGGGAAAAGACTTGCTTATATGGCTTTGAGCAAAACCTACGGTGTACAGGGTATAGAGGCATATGGGCCTGTTTATAAATCAATGTATATGAAGGATGGCGAGGTTTACCTTACATTTGATAATGCTCCGGAAGGCTTTAATCGCATGTCAGACATGGAAGGCTTTGAGATGGCAGGCGAAGACAAAGTGTTCTACCCGGCAGAGGCTGAAGCGTGTGGCAATCAGATAAAAGTTACATGCAAAAATGTTACAAATCCTGTTGCCGTAAGATATGGATTCCGCGATTATAAACCGGGTAATGTAGCAAACCTTCGTGGTCTTCCTTTATATCCATTCAGAACAGATAATTGGGAATAAAATATTAGAAGGTGCTCCATCATTTTTATATTGGTGGAGCGCTTTGCATTTATAAAATTGACCATTTATAAATGTTTTTATTGGATAATTCCATAAAAAGATGTTTTTTTGAAAACTGAAAATATCAAAATCTAATGAGAATGTTAAAACATATATTTTTATTTCTATTATTCACCTTTATTGTGTTTACTGTTAAGGCAGACAATATTAAAATTGCATGTGTAGGTAACAGTATAACAGAAGGATTTGGACTGGAAAATCCGTCGCAGGAAAGTTATCCGGCTGTTCTTCAGTCTTTGTTGGGTGATGATTACGAAGTGGAAAATTTTGGACTCAGTGCCAGAACATTGCTCATGAAAGGTGATTTGCCTTATATGAAGGAACAGCGTTTTAAGGATGCACTTGAATTTCTACCAGATATTGTTACAATAAAACTTGGTACAAATGATTCCAAACCTCATAACTGGCTGCATAAGGATGACTTTAGGCATGACTTGAATACATTGTTGGATAGTTTTTCTGCTTTGTCGTCTTCTCCTAAAATCTACTTGTGTCTGCCTATTCCTTCTGATAATAAAGGATGGGGAATAAATGACAGTATAATATATAATTGCATAATTCCGATTATAAAAGAAGTGGCTGTGGAACGGAATATCAGTATGATAGACCTAAATACTGCTATGAAACCTTATTATCCTAATGAATATCAGGACGGAGTACATCCGAACAAATATGGTGCAAGGATAATTGCTGAGTCTATTTATAAATCTATTACAGGAATGGACCTTTTGCCTGAGTTCAGACGTTCTGAGATGGTGCTGTGGTACGATGAACCGGCTGCACAGTGGGAGGAAACTTTACCATTGGGTAATGGTAGGCTTGGAATGATGCCTGACGGCGGAACTGAAAAAGAACGGATTGTTCTCAATGAGATAAGTATGTGGAGCGGTTCTGAGGCTGATTATCTTAATCCTGAGGCATCAACCAGTTTGTCTGAAATACGCAGACTGCTTTTTAAAGGAAAAAACAAGGAAGCACAGGAGCTTATGTATAAAAGCTTTGTACCTAAGAAACCTGAAAAGGGTGGTACTTACGGTGCTTATCAGATGCTTGCTGATATGAATATAGAATATTCTTATCCGATTGCTGATGAAAGTATAAGCGATTACAGACGTTGGCTGGATTTGAGTGAGAGTGTTGCTTATACTTCTTTCAGAAAAGGTGGGGTAAATTATGTACGCGAGTATTATGTTTCCAGAACTGCAGATGTTATGGTTGTACATATAAAGGCAGATAAAGGAAATTCAATATCTTTCAAAATGAGTCTGAGCAGACCAGAGAGAGGAGAGGTAGAAAGTCCTTCGGACGGCAAGCTTCTTATGTCGGGTGAACTTGATAGCGGAAGCAAGGCAAGAGGCGTACGATACTCGGCCATAACAAGTGTTGTAGGTCTTGGAGATAAAGCGGAGAGAGAAACAGGAGAGGATTATATATCTGTACGAAATGCGGATGAAGCATGGGTATTTGTATCAGCCAAGACTTCGTATCTGAATGGAGAAGTGTATTCTACCGAGGCTGAGCGTGTTCTGGATAATGTTTTGGATTATGACTGGAACAAACTTAAAGCGGAAACAATTTCGGCATATGGTGATTATTTTTACCGTGTGGGTATTCATTTGCCTGAGAATTCCAATATTTCACATCTTACTACAGACAAACGTATAGAGAGTTTTCAGTCGTCTGACGACCCTTCACTGGCTGCGTTATATTATAATTATGGAAGGTATCTGTTGATAAGCAGTACACGTCCTGGTAGCCTTCCTCCAAATTTACAGGGCTTATGGGCAAATGAGCCTGGCACTCCATGGAATGGAGATTATCATACAAATATTAATGTCCAGATGAACCATTGGCCATTGGAACAGGGTAATCTTACAGAACTTTATCTTCCATTGATTGATTTGGTGAAGCGTCTGGTAGAGAGCGGTGAGGAGAGTGCCAAGTCCTTTTATGGAGAAAACTCCAGGGGATGGGTACTTCATATGATGACAAATGTGTGGAATTACACTGCTCCCGGAGAACATCCGTCGTGGGGAGCCACAAATACAGGCGGAGCATGGCTGTGTGCGCATCTTTGGGAACATTATCTCTATATTGGGGACAGGAACTATCTGTCGGAGATTTACCCTATTCTTAAAGGAGCGTCCGAGTTCTTCTATTCCACCATGGTGAAAGAGCCAAAACATGGATGGCTGGTAACTGCTCCTACATCATCGCCTGAGAATTCTTTCTATCTTAAAGGAAAAGACCGTACACCTATAAGTGTCTGTATGGGACCTACTATGGACATACAGCTGGTTAGGGAGTTGTATTCTAATGTAATAACGGCATCACATATATTGTCTGTCGATTCATTGTATGCAGACTCTTTGAAGAAAGCTATATGTCAGCTTCCTCCTCATCAGATTAGTAAGAAAGGGTATCTGATGGAATGGCTGGAAGATTATGAGGAGACAGATGTTCACCATCGTCATGTGTCACATTTATATGGATTGCATCCTGGCAATCAGATTTCGGTTTATAATACTCCGGAGTTGGCTGAGGCATGTAAAGTGACTTTAAACAGACGCGGAGATGAAGGTACCGGATGGAGCCGTGCGTGGAAAATTAATTTTTGGGCACGTCTTGGCGACGGCAATAGAGCTTATAAACTGTTCAAGAGTTTGCTTTATCCTGCATATACTCAGGATAATCCTAAACAGCATGGAAGCGGTACGTTCCCAAATCTGTTTTGTTCGCATCCACCATTCCAGATGGATGGAAACTGGGGTGGAACTTCAGGTATAGGAGAGATGCTTCTTCAAAGTCAGGATGGTTTTGTGAATCTTTTACCGGCAATACCTGACAGCTGGCAAGAAGGTAAATTCTATGGTATGAAAGTGAGAGGTGGGGCTACTGTCGGACTGAAGTGGAAGAATGGTAGAGTGGTACAGGCTATAATAAAAGGTGGTTGTATGCCTGAACTGAAGATTAAAATACCTGGATATTGTAGTATAATAACAGTAAATGGTAAAGAATGCAGTTCCAACGGAATGTTATTGCTTAATACGGAAAGAGATAAAGATTATATCATAAATTTTAAATATTGAGTATCATGAAACAACTAAAGAATCTGGTTATTGCCTCTGCATTATGTGTCGGTATGAGTTCTTGCGGTGGTAATAAGAATGAAATTCCGCCTGCTATTCCTTCAGATCCTGAAATAGAATCAAATATAAAGGAATGGCTTGGAAAAATGACCTTGGAAGAGAAGATTGGTCAGATGTGTGAAATAACAATAGACGTTGTAAGCGATTTTGAGAAAAGCAAGAAACACGGCTTTGTGCTTAATCAGGCTATGCTTGACACTGTAATAGGAAAATATAAGGTAGGCTCATTGCTTAACGTTCCTTTGAGTATAGCACAGACCAAAGAAAAATGGGCTGAGGCTATAAAGCAGATTCAGGACATTTCAATGAAGGAAATAGGAATCCCTTGTATATATGGTGTCGATCAGATACATGGAACTACATATACTCTTGGTGGCACAATGTTCCCGCAAGGTATAAACATGGCTTCTTCTTTTAATCGTGGGCTGGTCCGTAAAGGTTCAGAAATATCTGCATACGAAACAAAAGCCGGTTGTATTCCATGGACATACGCTCCTGTAGTGGATTTGGGACGTGACCCACGCTGGTCGCGTATGTGGGAGAACTACGGCGAGGACTGCTATGTAAATGCTGAGATGGGTAAAGCGGCCGTTGTCGGTTTCCAGGGTGAAGACCCTAATCACATAGGAGAGTATAATGTAGCCGCTTGTATGAAACACTATATGGGATACGGTGTTCCTGTTTCCGGAAAGGACCGTACCCCTTCGTCAATATCACGCAGTGACATGCGCGAGAAACATTTCGCTCCATTCCTTGCAGCTATCCGTAACGGTGCATTGAGTGTAATGGTAAATTCCGGTGTTGACAACGGAATGCCTTTCCATGCTAACCGTGAGTTCCTTACCGAATGGTTGAAAGAAGACCTGAACTGGGACGGTATGATAGTAACCGACTGGGCCGACATCAACAATCTTTGTACCCGCGACCATATTGCCGCCACTAAGAAGGAAGCGATAAAGATAGCAATCAATGCCGGTATAGATATGTCTATGGTTCCATATGAGGTAAGTTTCTGTACTTATCTGAAAGAACTGGTAGAAGAGGGTGAGGTCCCAATGAGCAGAATAGATGATGCCGTATCACGTGTCCTTCGTCTCAAATATCGTTTGGAACTGTTTGAAAATCCATACTGGGATATCAAGAATTATGACAAGTTCGGTTCTTCAGAATTCGCTGCAGTAGCTCTTCAGGCAGCCGAAGAATCTGAAGTTCTTTTAAAGAATGAGAATAATATCCTTCCAATAAAGAAAGGTAGTAAGATTCTGTTGACCGGTCCAAATGCAAATTCCATGCGTTGTCTTAATGGCGGATGGTCATACAGCTGGCAGGGACACCGTTCCGACGAGTGTGCCCAGGCATATAATACCATATATGAGTCTTTGTGCAATAAGTATGGAAAGGAAAATATAATTTATGAACCAGGTGTTACATATGCTCCTTATAAGAATGACAACTGGTGGGAGGAGAACGCTCCAGAAATAGGTAAGGCCGTATCAGCAGCTTCCCGTGCCGATGTCATAGTTGCATGTATAGGTGAGAACTCCTATTGCGAGACACCGGGTAATCTTACCGATCTTACCCTTTCAGAAAATCAGCGCAATCTGGTTAAGGCACTTTCAAAGACCGGCAAACCTATTGTTTTGGTATTGAATCAGGGACGTCCACGTATCATAAATGATATAGAACCATTGGCTCAGGGAGTAATCAACGTAATGCTTCCAAGTAACTATGGTGGTGACGCTTTGGCTAATCTAATATCCGGTGATGCCAATTTCAGTGCCAAGATGCCATTTACATATCCTAAATATATCAATGCTATAGCTACCTATGATTACAAGCCTTGTGAGAATATGGGTCAGATGGGCGGTAACTATAACTATGATTCAGTGATGGATGTCCAGTGGCCGTTCGGTTTCGGTTTGAGCTATACAACATACAGCTATGATAATTTCCGTGCAGACAAGACCTCTTTCACAGCAAATGATGAAATAACAGTGTCTGTAGATTTAACGAATACTGGAAGTGTAGCCGGTAAAGAGGCTGTTCTTTTGTATTCAAAAGATATGGTTGCGAGCAGCACCCCTGACAATATCCGTCTGCGTAATTTTGAGAAGGTATCGTTACAGCCGGGTGAAACTAAGACCGTAAGCATGAAGATAAAGGGAAGTGATCTCGCCTTTGTAGGTTATGATGGTAAGTGGCGTTTGGAGGAAGGTGACTTCAAGCTGAAATGCGGTGATAAGTGGATTGATTTAAGCTGTTCAGAAACTAAGATTTGGGAAACTCCGAATAAATAACCAATAAAAAAACTCCAGCATGCTGGAGTTTTTTTGTTTATTCAGTCACCTCAACACCCTTAAGAGTAGCTGAGCTTGATTCTGTAATCTTTACTTTTACGAAATCACCGATACGGTGTGAACCTCTGTCGAATACTACGACTTTGTTCTGTTCCGTACGTCCGAACAATTGTTCCTTTGAGCGTTTTGATACTCCTTCTGCAAGAACTTCGAATGTTTTTCCTACATCCTTTGCGTTGCTTTCTGCCGAAAGCTGGTTCTGCAACTCAATCATTTCGTTCAGACGTCTGATTTTGGTTTCTTCTGGTACATCGTCAGGAAGATGTTTCGATGCGTATGTACCCGGTCTTTCGGAATACTTGAACATGAATGCCGAGTCGTATGCACATTCGCGCATGAGCGACAGTGACATCTGATGGTCTTCTTCCGTTTCGCTGTGGAATCCTGAGAATATGTCTGTGCTGAGTCCGCAGTCAGGGATGATGCGGCGTATAGCCTCTACTCTTTCAAGATACCATTCGCGTGTATATTTTCTGTTCATCAGTTTCAGTATGCGAGAACTTCCGCTCTGTACCGGCAGGTGGATGTGCTTGCATACGTTTGGCACTTCTGCTATGACATGTAGTGTCTCGTCGCTCATGTCCTTAGGATGTGATGTGGTGAAACGTACTCTCATTCCCGGAACGGCTTCGGCTACTATACGAAGGAGCATAGGGAATGTAAATGTTTCTCCGTCTTTTTCAAATCGGTATGAGTTTACGTTCTGCCCCAAGAGTGTTACTTCCTTGTAGCCCTTCTTTTCAAGGTCATGTACCTCATTGAGGATACTTTCTACGTCGCGGCTTCTTTCGCGTCCTCTTGTATAAGGAACGATACAGTAATGGCAGAAGTTGTTACAACCACGCATTATTGATACGAATCCTGAAATGTGGTTTCCGCAGATACGTGAAGGGATTACATCACGGTAAGTTTCTGTAGTCGACAGTTCCACGTTGATGGCTTTCTCGCCTGCTTCTACCGATGCTATAAGTTCCGGAAGAGTCAGGTATGCGTCCGGTCCTGCCACAAGGTCAACATGATGGTTTTCTATCAGGTCTTCTTTCACGCGTTCTGCCATACAGCCCAATACACCGACTATCAGATTCTTTCTTTTCTTTCTCAGAGAATGGAAGAATTCCAGGCGGTTCAGAATCTTCTGTTCCGCATTGTCCCTGATGGAGCATGTGTTCATAAACACTGCGTCAGCCTCTTCAAGAGTTTCGCATGGAGAGTAGCCTGCCATCTGCATGATGGATGCTATTACTTCACTGTCTGCCACATTCATCTGGCATCCGTAAGTTTCGATGAACAGTTTTTTGCTGTCCTGTTCAGTTGCAGATTTTAAGTCTGCTCCTGTTGCTTCATTTGTCATAAATATGTATATTTGTTGATTAAAATTTCTGCAAAGATAGTGCAAACCGAATGAAACACAAAGCGGAAACAAAGTTTTCGGTATATGGCTCCAAAACGCTTCGTCGTTTGAGTTTAAATGACGAAACGTTTTGAATCGAATGACGAAGCGTTTTTCCTGGGATAGATGACAGTTTTTAATTATAGATTTAAAAAGACTGCTCTTTTGTCGTAAAAAGAGCTGTTATTGCTGAAAAAATGTATTTTTTATTAGAAAATAATGATAAAAATGTTGGTTTTGACGTTTTTTTTCTAACTTTGGACTGCCTCAAAAATACTATTTGATTTTCAAATATATACAAATAACTTTAAAAACACAATATCATGAGCTATAAATTTATGACAGCAGCCGAGGCTGCAAGTTTGATTAATGACGGAGATATTATTGGATTAAGTGGATTTACACCAGCCGGAACTCCTAAGACTGTTACAGCTGAGTTGGCTAAAATGGCAGAGGAAAAACACGCACGTGGGGAACATTTTAAAGTGAGTGTTCTTACAGGTGCATCAACCGGTGATTCATGTGACGGCGTTCTGATACGTGCAAATGCTCTCGATTTCAGAGCACCATATACTACAAATGCCGATTTCCGCAAGGCTTGCAACAACGGACAGGTAAAATACTCTGATATACATCTGTCACAAATGGCTCAGCGAATCCGTTCAGGCTTCTTGGGTAAGGTGAATGTTGCCATAATGGAAGCTTGTGAACTTACTGCCGACGGACGTATCTACCTTACTGCCGGTGTGGGTATTTCTCCTACCGTTGCACGTCTGGCAGAAAAAGTTATAGTTGAACTTAATGCTGCTCATAACAAGAACAGTCTTATGGGAATGCATGATATTTACGAACTTGAGCGTCCGCCACATCGTCGTCCTATAATGATAGAACATGCAAGTGACCGTATCGGAACACCATATATTCAGGTCGATCCGGCCAAGATTGCGGCTGTGGTGGAAGTGAATATTCCTGATGAGGCTCGCGGATTCCATGATCCGGACCCTATCACAGACAAGATTGGTCAGAATGTGGCAGATTTCTTGGTGAACGATTTGCGTAAAGGTACAATACCTTCTACTTTCCTGCCTTTACAGTCCGGTGTAGGTAATATAGCAAATGCAGTGTTGAGTGCATTGGGCAAGAATCCTGATGTGCCTGCTTTTGAGATGTACACTGAAGTAATACAGAATTCAGTGATTGATTTGGTAAAAACCGGTAGAATTAAGTTCGGAAGTACATGTTCATTGAGTGTGACAAACGACTGTCTGCAGGATATTTACGATAACATTGAGTTCTTCCGTGACAAACTTGTGTTGCGTCCTTCTGAAATTTCAAACTGTCCGGAAGTGGTACGCCGTCTTGGAGTTATCTCTATGAATACGGCAATCGAAGCTGATATTTACGGTAACGTAAACTCTACACATATCTGCGGGACCAAGATGATGAACGGTATCGGAGGTTCTGGCGACTTTACGCGCAGTGCTTATATCTCTATTTTCTCTTGTCCTTCAACAGCGAAGGGTGGTTGTATCAGTTCTATTGTTCCTATGGTGTCACATCAAGATCATAGCGAACACTCTGTAAATGTAATCATCACAGAACAGGGTATTGCCGATTTGCGTGGTAAGAGTCCTATGGAACGTGCCAAGACTGTTATTGAGAACTGTGCTCATCCAGACTATAAGCAGTTGTTGTGGGATTATCTCAAGATAGCCAGCAAGGGACAGACCAGTCACAGCTTGTCAGCAGCATTGGGTATGCATGAAGTATTCCTCGACAAGGGAGATATGCGTCTGACTGATTGGGCTGACTTTAAAAGGTAATTTTCAAATATTTTTTCAATAATAGAGGATATATCAATTATAGTATGTTGACTGTATATTTATAGCCACCTGTATTAATATATCCTATTTTAATTTATATATATGAGGCTGAGGAAAATTTATTGTTTTGTTCTTTTTCTCCTGTTGTTCGGTATAGCAGCCTGGTCACAGGATTATAAAATAATTCCCGATATATCCTATCGTTCTACAGGTGATGAATATGCATTGAGTAGATGTAAATTGGATTTATATGTACCTGCAAATATAAAAGATTACCCGACAGTCGTATGGTTCCATGGCGGAGGCCTTACCAGTGGCGAGCGTTTTATTCCTGAGGAACTCAAAGGCTGTGGCTTGGGTATTGTGGCTGTTAATTACAGACTATTGCCTAAAGCAGATTTAAAGGATTGTATTGATGACGCGGCCGCCTCTGTTGCATGGACATTCAGGAACATAAAGAAATATGGCGGAAATACTAAGAAAATATTCGTCGCGGGACATTCAGCCGGAGGTTATCTGACAAATATGATTGGGCTTGATAAAAAATGGCTAGCTAAATATGATATTGACGCAGATTCAATTCTGGCTTTGGCCCCTTTCAGCGGTCATGCAATTAGCCATTTTGCGTATCGTGAGTCAAAAGGCATGCGAACCAATCAGCCTAGTATAGATGAGTATGCTCCTCTATATTATGTACGTGGAGATGCACCTGCGATGATAATCATATCAGGCGACAGAGATATGGAACTACTGGGACGATATGAAGAAACTGCATATCTGTGGAGAATGATGAAGGAAAACGGTCATAAAAAGACATATCTTTATGAGCTGGATGGCTTCGACCATGGATCAATGGTTTCTCCGGCATTTCATATCTTGAAAAACCATATACAGGATATAATCGGACATTCTTTGAAATAATGCTTGATATTGGTATTTTTTCTTACGGACTATTTCATATTTTATAATACGCCGAAATCTTATTGATATGATACCCTTAAGACAATGGAATATTGGCTTCCACAGCTTTCATTCTATTGTCTT
>Juniper_p1__coassemble_373_pt1 | contig 28776 bp, 26 predicted proteins | sample Juniper_p1__metabat2_low_PE_029 | metagenome-assembled genome bin Juniper_p1 | reverse complement strand
GAGCCGACAGGCACTCAGATTGGTATTGCATAAGGAGTGTTTCTTTAGTCATAATTAAATGTGTACGAGATTTCTAATTTACTAAACATCAACGAATTATACAACACTTTTCTCCGTTATTATCAGCAGGTTAACACACTTTTTTCAGCACATTTCTTCATGCTTAACCATTCGTTTTGACAACATTTCAATGACCTCTTTAGTGTTTTCGAACCGACTTTTGCCGGTTCTATTGTTTAACTTTTAATTTTTAGGTAAAATTTACCGAAGTATTTACAAAGATTTTTGCCAATAAAAAATGCCCCGTCGTTCAAACCAAAACGACGAAGCGTTTAAGGTCAAACGACGAAGCATTTTAATTATGGCAAGTTAGCTGGCGAAAACCGTTGAGATTTCGCCTGTATTTTTAATGTACCAATGTGTTTGTTCCTTCGACTATCTCACCGTATGAGAACACACATCTTACGTTTACATCTTTATCGAGAATTACGATATCGGCATCCTTTCCTCTCTGCAATGTTCCCTTGCAGTTATCAATGCCAATAATCTTTGCAGGTGTCTCTGAAGCCATTCTTACAGCGTCTTCAAGAGGGATACCGGCTTTCTTGACCATAGTCCAAACAAGTTTATCCATAGTTGCAAGGCTCCCGGCCAAGGATGAATGATCGGCCAACTTGCAGACATCGTTTTCTATTACATATCGCGGATTGTCAACTTCACCGTCGAATGCGGCATATTTTAAAGCATCAGTAACAAGGCATGTCTGCTCTACTCCCTTCAACTTATAGACAAGCTTAAGGATTGTAGCAGGAAGATGACTTCCGTCGGCTATAACCTCTACAGACATTCCGTCAGTAAGATAAACGCTCTCTACAGTTCCTTCATACTTATACTCTCTGCGCTTATGAAATCCCGGCATCGCATTATAGAAATGGGCTGCATGAGTAAAGCCTGAAGCAAAAGCTTTCTTTATGTCCTCATATTCGGCTTCAGTATGAGTGACAGCGACCAATACACCTTTTGAAGATACATATTTTCCGAAATCATAACCTCCTGCCACTTCAGGACTTATATCCCAGCGTCGGATACATGAGGTAGACTCCAGCAAAGAAGCATATTCTTCTTTCTGTGGTTCACAAAGGAACTCTCCCCACTGGGCACCGGCCATTTTAGGATTCAGATACGGACCTTCGATATGTAACCCCTGAATTACTTTATTACCATGCATCATAGCCTCGCAAGTTTCAATTGCCTTGCGGATATTGTCAAAAGTAGTGGAAGTAAGAGTCGGGAACACCGATGTTGCTCCATGGAGCAAGTGAGCCTTGGTCGCAGTTTCAAAAGCTTCCGGAGTGGCATCAGTATAGTCAGCTCCACCACCACCGTGAATATGCATTCCGACGAATCCCGGCACGATGTTCATACCTTTCACATCAATGACCTTAGCACCTATCACAGCCAAATCGCTGTTTGTCACTTCCAAAATCTTACCGTTACTAATAAGTACGGAACCATCTTTAATCCATCCTTGCGGTGTAAGAATATTTCCGTTTATCAACTGGGTCAACATAATATCTTGATTTTATCGTTATCAGAATAATTTATTAGTTCCTTCTACCATTTCTCCCATTGCCCATACGGCACGTACGTTAAGGTCGCGGTCAAGAGCTATGATATCGGCATCCTTTCCTCTTTCGAGAGTTCCCTTTCTGTCGAGCACACCCATAATTCTGGCCGGTGTTTCCGAAACCATTCTTATAGTGTCCTCAAGTGGTATCTCAGCTTTCTGAACCATAGTTCTGATAAGCCTGTCCATAGTAGCTATACTTCCGGCAAGTGCAGAACGGTCTGCCAACTTACAAACTCCGTCTTCAATTATAACTCGAGGGTCGAAAGCTTCCTGGCTGTCGCTTGCCGCACAAGCCAAAGCGTCTGTAATCAATGCAGTTCTTTCAACACCCTTGATTTTGTGTACAAGGCGCAAAATTGTAGGAGGAACATGAATACCGTCGGCTACAACCTCTACAGTCATATCATCTATAAGGTATATACTTTCTACTGTTCCTTCGTATTTGTATTCCCTGCGCTTGTGGAATCCCGGCATTGCGTTATAGAAATGGGTGGCATGTGTATATCCGGCCTCATATCCTGTTAGAATATCCTCATACTCAGCCTGCGTATGGCCTACAGAAGCAAGAATACCCTTGGAAGTTATGTATTTGGCAAACTGCATTGCTCCAGGCAATTCCGGAGCGGCATCCCAACGCTTGATACAGTTAGTTTCTTCGAGCAACGGGATATATTCTTCCGGGTCAGGATTCTTGATATTTTCAGGCATCTGTCCGCCGGCCATCTTCATATTGAAATAATGTCCTTCAAGATGAAGTCCGAGAACGGGACTGTTTTTCTCCTGCATCAATTTTTCCGTTGTTGCAGCAGCCGCACGTATCATAGGAATGGTAGAAGACGACAGAGTAGGGAAAATACTTGTCGTACCATGCTGCATGTGAGCCTTGATTGCAGCACGGAAAGCATCTTCAGAGCCTTCCATAAAGTCTCGGCCACCACCACCGTGAACATGAATTTCCACTCCGCCCGGTACGATATACATACCCTTGGCATCAATAAGTTTCGCACCAACTATGGCAAGGTCACAATTCGTTACTTCAAGTATTTTATTATCACGAATTATTACAGAACCATCCTTAAGCCAACCTTGTGGCGTTAAAATACGGGCATTAATTATTTGGGTTAACATAATATATAGTGATTTATTTCTTATTTATTTTTTTATATGCCGCAAATTTAATCAATATTTATTATATCATCACATCTTTCATGCATCTTTTTTATTATATATTATACCTATCGCAGTCATATTTAATATTTATGTAACATTACGCAATCATTATTGCCAACTGCATATTTCAATACGAAAAGAAACGGTAAAATGATTTTTTATCAAAATAAAAATGTGAATTATTAGAATTAATGAATTATTATTTGTAACTTTGTCGCCCGATTTATATGGTGTTGAAACTTGGAAAGAATAGAATTATACGATATTGATTTAAAGAACTTGAGAGAATCATCCGCTATATTTAATTATAATGTAGATGACGAGTTTTTTAAACTGATAGAAGCTTCCGGATTTGAGAAAGGCAAGCTGAGTGTTTCTGTGGAAGTAAAAAAAGGCATAGGAGCATACAGTCTGAACTTTCACATAGAGGGAGTTGTTACAGGTATATGTGACAGATGTCTTGACGAAGTGGAAGTAGACATCGACACAGACAACACACTAAAAGTAAAATTGGGTAAGGAATTCTCCGACGAGGATGAAATTCTGATAATACCTGAAGACGAAGGCATAATAAATATCGCCTGGTACATATACGAATTTGCATATCTTAGTCTTCCTTGTAGAATTGTGCACGAAGAAGGTGAGTGTAACGAACAAATGCAAGAAAAACTTAACGATTTGATAAGGTATGACAGCAACGAAGTGGCAGAAGACGCTTACGATGATGAAGAAGGAACAGAAACTGATGCAGATGACACAGAAGTGAAGGCGACAGACCCTCGTTGGGATGCATTAAAGAAAATATTAAATAATAATTAAATAAAGTTTTAGTAAAATGGCACATCCTAAAAGAAGACAATCAAAAACGAGAACTGCTAAGAGAAGAACTCATGATAAAGCAGTTGCTCCTACTTTAGCAATTTGCCCAAACTGCGGTGAATGGCATGTGTATCACACAGTATGTGGAGCTTGTGGTTACTACAGAGGTAAATTAGCAATCGAAAAAGAAGCTGCTCTTTAATCCGGGCAGTGCTTTGTCATGAACAGCTTATGTTCTTGAAAAAATAAAGCCGGAGGGCTTCGGCTCTTCGGCTTTATTTTTAGGATTCAAACTAAAATTTGAAACAATGGAAAAGGTTAATGCGGTAATTACAGGGGTTGGGGGATATGTACCTGACTATGTTCTTACAAACGAAGAATTGTCAAGAATGGTCGACACTAACGACGAATGGATAATGACCCGTATCGGAGTGAAGGAAAGACGTATTCTTAACGAAGAAGGTTTGGGAACTTCATATATGGCACGTAAAGCTGCCAAACAGTTGATGCAAAAAACGAATTCTGACCCGGATTCGATAGACTGCGTTATAGTAGCAACAACTACTCCTGACTACCATTTCCCTTCTACAGCATCAATCCTATGCGACAAGTTGGGACTTAAGAATGCTTATGCATTCGACTTGCAGGCTGCCTGCAGCGGTTTCCTGTATGCAATGGAAACAGCAGCAAGCATGATACAGTCAGGAAGACATAAAAAAATTATCATAGTAGGTGCAGACAAGATGTCGTCAATGGTCAACTATTCCGACCGCGCCACTTGTCCTATCTTCGGTGACGGTGCAGCTGCATGTATGGTAGAGGCTACTACTGAAGACTATGGTATAATGGATTCGATATTGCGTACAGACGGTAAAGGACTTCCTTTCCTTCATATGAAAGCAGGTGGTTCTGTGTGCCCTCCTTCTTATTTTACAATAGACAACAAAATGCACTATCTGTATCAGGAAGGTAGAACTGTCTTCAAATATGCAGTATCAAACATGTCTGATGTAACAGAACAGATAGCCATAAGAAACGGTCTGAACAAAGACAATATTGACTGGATTGTTCCTCATCAGGCTAACTTGAGAATTATTGACGCTGTAGCTTCAAGACTAAGTGTACCTATAGAGAAAGTTATGCTCAACATTCAGCATTTCGGTAATACAAGTGCAGGAACATTGCCTTTGTGCTTGTGGGATTACGAAAAGAAGCTGAAAAAAGGAGACAACATAATCTTCACTGCATTTGGTGCCGGATTTACCTGGGGAGCAGCTTATGTCAAGTGGGGTTATGACGGAAATAAGTAATATTTGAGAATCAATAAAACAAATATACAAAAAACGCATCCCTGACAGATGCGTTTTTTTGTATGCATTACGAGAATTTATATTATGCACAAAGCCGGATTTGTAAATATAGTCGGTAACCCCAACGTGGGGAAATCTACCCTGATGAACCTGCTGGTAGGAGAAAGAATATCCATAGCAACGTTCAAGGCACAGACAACACGCCACCGTATAATGGGAATCCTGAATACGGACGATATGCAGATAGTCTTTTCTGACACTCCAGGCGTATTGAAACCCAATTACAAGTTACAGGAATCAATGCTCAACTTCTCTGAATCAGCATTGGTTGACGCTGATGTCCTGCTATACGTAACAGATACAGTAGAAAAACCGGACAAGAATACCGACTTTATGGAAAAAGTGCGTAACATGAAGGTTCCGGTAATACTGCTTATCAACAAGATAGACCTCATCAATCAGGATATCCTCGTTAAGCTCGTAGAAGAATGGCACGAAATGCTTCCAAATGCGGAAATCATTCCTATATCAGCCATCGCAAAGTTTAATGTGGATGTTGTAATGAAGCGAATCAAGGAACTTATTCCTGACTCGCCACCATATTTTGACAAGGATCAATGGACAGACAAACCTGCCCGCTTCTTTGTCACTGAAATAATAAGAGAAAAGATTCTCTTATACTATGACAAGGAGATTCCGTATTCCGTAGAGGTAGTAGTGGAGCAATTCAAGGAAGATGCAAAAAGCATCCGAATAAATGCAGTCATCTATGTAGAGCGTGATTCACAGAAAGGAATCATAATAGGACATCAGGGTAAAGCCCTTAAAAAAGTTGCTACTGAAGCGAGAAAGACTCTGGAACTCTTCTTCAAGAAATCCATTTATCTGGAAACATTCGTGAAAGTGGACAAAGACTGGAGAAGCTCGGATAAGGAATTAAAGAATTTTGGTTATCAATTAGATTAATCACCGGCTGGGACAGCCGTAAACTATTATAAACATGGGAAATTTAGTTGCTATCGTCGGACGCCCGAATGTGGGAAAGTCGACACTGTTTAATCGTTTGACAAAAACCCGCCAGGCTATAGTAAATGAGCAGGCTGGTACTACACGCGACCGCCAATACGGTAAAGCTGAATGGCTCGGCAAGGAATTCTCTGTTGTCGATACCGGAGGATGGGTTGTAAACTCGGATGATATTTTCGAAGAGGAAATCCGCAAACAGGTTCTTCTGGCAATGGAGGAAGCTGATGTAATACTGTTCGTAGTAGACGTAATGAACGGTGTTACCGACCTGGATATGGAAGTTGCAGGCATACTCAGACGCTCCAAGAAGCCTGTATTGATGGTTGCAAACAAGACTGACAATAATGATTTGCAATATAATTCGGCAGAATTCTACTCTTTGGGATTGGGCGACCCTTACTGCATCTCTGCATTAAGCGGATTCGGTACAGGCGACCTTCTGGATCTTATAGTATCGAAATTCAAGAAGGATGCAGACGAAATATTCGAAGAAGATATTCCAAGATTTGCAGTAGTGGGTAGACCTAATGCAGGAAAATCATCTATCGTAAATGCATTCATCGGCGAAGAAAGAAATATTGTAACGGAAATCGCTGGTACTACACGCGACTCTATATACACAAGATACAACAAGTTCGGCTTCGACTTCTACCTGGTTGACACAGCCGGTATCAGAAAGAAGAACAAGATCAACGAGGACCTGGAGTATTATTCAGTTGTACGCTCTATACGTGCCATAGAAAACTCTGATGTCTGCATATTGATGATTGATGCTACAAGAGGTATCGAAGGTCAGGACCTCAACATTTTCAGCCTCATACAGCGAAATCAGAAGGGACTGGTAGTCGTAGTAAACAAATGGGACCTTGTAGAGGATAAGACAGTAAAGGTGATGAAGAACTACGAGGATGCTATCCGCAACAGATTCGCTCCTTTTACAGACTTCCCTATAATCTTTGCATCGGCTCTGACAAAACAGCGTATTCTTAAGGTACTGGAAGCTGCGAAAGAGGTTTACTCTGCAAAGACAACAAAAATACCTACTGCACGCCTGAATGAAGAGTTGCTGCCTCTGATAGAGGCTTATCCGCCACCATCAAACAAGGGTAAGTATATCAAGATTAAGTATATCACACAGCTGCCTAACACTCAGATTCCTTCGTTTGTATTCTTTGCAAACTTGCCACAGTATGTAAAAGACCCTTACAAACGTTTCCTGGAAAACAAAATGAGAGAACGCTGGAAACTGTGCGGTACACCAATCAATATATTTGTAAGACAGAAATAATACTTTAAAGCAAATATCAAAAAAATCCCAAGGTTACATAATCGTACTCCTTGGGATTTTCTGTTATTATACTATTTCAATTACTGATTGTCCTTCTGACGGATTTCCACACGACGAATCTTGCCGCTGATAGTCTTAGGAAGCTCATCTACAAACTCTATCACACGAGGATATTTGTATGGAGCAGTAACACGCTTCACATGGTCCTGAAGTTCCTTTATCAAGGCATCGCCAGCCTTATCCTTATAATCCTTGGCAAGGATAATTGTAGCCTTAACCACCTGTCCGCGGATTTCGTCAGGTACACCTGTAATGGCGCATTCCACTACGGCCGGATGTGTCATCAACGCACTTTCCACTTCAAACGGGCCTATACGGTAACCGGAACTCTTGATTACATCGTCCGCACGTCCTACAAACCAGTAATATCCGTCTTCATCACGCCATGCCACGTCACCAGTGTAATAAACTCCGTCATGCCAAGCCTCGTGTGTAAGCTCTGGAGCACGGTAATATTCCTTGAACAATCCCAGTGGCTTACCATGGTTTGTACGAACCACAATCTGTCCCTGCTCACCATCTTCGGCACTGCGTCCGTCCGGTTTGATAAGGTCTATCTCATACTGTGGATTAGGCACACCCATACTTCCCGGTTTCGGTTCCATCCATGGGAAAGTGGCAAGTGTCAGCGTCGTTTCTGTCTGTCCGAAACCTTCCATCAGGCGTATTCCTGTTATCTTGAGGAACGTTTCATAAACAGAGTAGTTCAAAGCCTCGCCGGCAGTAGTACAGTATTCCAATGATGAAAGATCGTACTTCGACAGGTCTTCACGGATGAGGAAACGATATATCGTAGGAGGCGCGCAAAGTGATGTGATATGATAGTCGTGTATCTTCTGAAGAATATCTGCAGGGGTAAACTTCTCATGGTCATATACGAAGACTGTTGCACCGGCTATCATCTGTCCGTACAGTTTTCCCCATACAGCCTTACCCCATCCTGTGTCGGCAATAGTAAGATGAAGACTGTCCTTATGAAGATTGTGCCAGAAACTTCCTGTCACGATGTGTCCCAACGGATAAGTGAAGTCGTGTGCCACCATCTTCGGTTCACCTGTAGTTCCGGATGTGAAGTACATCAATGATATATCATCGTTGGTATTTACGTGTTCAGGACGTACAAAAGGAGCTGCACTATCAATTCCCTTATGGAAATCAAGGAAACCTTCAGGTATGTCAGGGCCTATGCTTACGAGCTTCTCTACTGTAGGTGACTCAGGCATAGCATCTATCACATGCTTTGTAATCACTTCCTCACCCGCCATAACTATCATTTTGATAGATGCGGCATTACAGCGGTAAACAATGTCTTTCTTTGTAAGAAGATGTGTAGCTGGAATTACAACAGCTCCAAGTTTGTGAAGAGCAATGATTGAATACCAGAACTCATATCGGCGTTTCAGGATAAGCATAACCTTGTCGCCATGGCTTATACCGAGGCTCTGAAAGTAAGATGCTGTCTGGTCTGTATATTTTTTCAGGTCGGCATACGAAAAATGGATGCACGCACCTTTATCATTTGTCCATAATATCGCTTCTTTATCCGGTTCTTCGGCTGCCCACGCATCTACAACATCATAGCCGAAGTTGAAGTTTTCAGGAACTTCTATTTTGAAGTTCTTTATAAAATCCTCCTGTGAGGTAAATTGTGTCTGTTTTACAAATCTCTCTAACATATATATCGTATCTGATTATTGCATTACTATCGCTAAGAATCTAACATTGTTTCCGTCGAGCGCCTTCATTCCGTGAGGAAGAGAAGAGTCGAAATACAGGCTGTCGCCAGGATTGAGAATAAGTTCTTTTCCGTTGATATTAAGCAACAGACGACCTTCAATAACCATATTGAACTCCTGTCCGGAATGGATGTTATAATATATAGGCGTGCTTTCAGGTTTCGGCTCAACAGTAACAATGAATGGGTCGGCTATTCTGTTTTTGAAGCCTGAAGCCAATGATTCGTATTTATATGCTTTGGTTCTTTCTACCGATATACCTGCTCCGCGGCGTGTAAGGAAATATGAGCGCATACGTGGTTCCTCACCAAACATAAGTTCATCAAGAGAAACGCCGAACTCTGTTGAAATCTTCTGAAGTGTACTTACCGAAAGATCTGTTTCGCCACTTTCCATAGCGATATATTTCTCTGAAGTAACTCCAATTTTTTCTGCCACCTGCTCCACTGTCAGGTCGAGAGCATCGCGCAATCCCTGAAGGCGCATTGCTATTTGTTTTATCTGTTCATCCATAGTCTTTAAGTTATTTGCCACAAAAATAATAAAAAAAATATCATTATGAAAGCTATTCTAAATATAAATAATCATAATGCACAAGATAAGGCTTTCCATGAATACCTATAACTGACTTTGCATCAGCCGATGACATACTGACACGGCCAACTCCTATCTTCTCGTCTTCAGAATTTACAATCGTAACAATATCATCTTTCTCAAAATCACCTATTATATCTGTCACTCCTACCGGAAGCAGACTTACTGCCTTGTCACCACGTAGTTTGTCCGCAGCTTTATTATTGACAACAATCTTACCTTTAGAGAATCCATCGCTATGTGCTATCCATTTCTTGATACTTGAAACACCGTTCTCGGCCGGAACAAACCTGGTACAAACTGTTTCTTCAGGATTGAAAATCAAATCAACGAGTATATTGTCTTTCTTACCATTGGCTATGAATACTGTAATTCCTTCGTCTGCCACCTTCCGGGCAATACTGCTTTTAGTCAGCATACCTCCCCTGCCGAATCCTGATTTCTCTGTACTGATATAGTCCGACAAGTCCTTGCCCTGCTCCACCTCTCTGATAACAGTCACTCCAGGCTGTGAAGGAGCACCATTGTATATACCGTCGATATTGCTCAGAATAACCAATGCCTGAACATCCATCATTGCTGCAATAAGTCCTGAAAGCTCGTCATTATCTGTAAACATAAGTTCCGTAACAGAGATAGTATCATTTTCATTAACTATAGGAATAACATCATTATCCAGCATCACCTGCATACAGTTGCGCTGATTGAGATAATGTCGCCTTGTGGAGAAACTTTCCTTGGTTGTAAGCACCTGACCTACCGTAATTCCATGTTCGCGAAATAGTTCGTAATATCTGTTTATCAGCTTAGCCTGCCCTACTGCCGAAAACAACTGGCGGCAGTCTACACTGTCAAGCTTACGCAAAGGCTTCACCTCACTGCGTCCGGAAGCCACCGCTCCCGATGATACAAGCACTATTTCAACTCCTGCCCTGTGAAGTTCTGCCACCTGATCTACGAGTGCTGACATTCGAGTAACATCGAGCGTACCATCCTTTCGCGTAAGTACATTACTGCCAATCTTTACAGCTATTCTTTTATATTTACATTCCATACAATTCTTGGTTTCATATCTATTAATGACGCAAATATAAGAAATTACAGATATTAAATTACAAAATCACGCAATCTTTTTATTTCAGATTGCTTATTGACATAATTTTCACAAAAATATTACCAACAGAGAGGCAGCCCGACACCGGACTGCCTCACCATATCATAAATCAATATACGTCTTTAATACTGCCACATATTCTTCGAAAGCCTTCCTCCCGGCTTCGGTCATCCGACACGAAGTTCTTGTTTTTTTTCCGATAAACTCTTTCGTCACCTCAATATATCCTGCACTGCTCAGTTTATCAAGCTGTACACTGATATTACCTGCAGTAGCATTGGTCTTCTCTTTCAAATAATTAAAATCAGCCTCATCTACTGACAGTAAAAGAGTCATTATCGCAAGCCTCAACTGAGAATGTATCAGAGGATTTAATTCTTTAAGCATTGTTGTCTGGAATTTCTGTTAATAATATGTCCCGGTATAATCATCATAAATAGAAAGGCTATTCCGAAATACAGATGCCAATATACTGTAGAATCGCCATCCGAGACAAGTACTACAAGCATGTACAAACCGATAAAGAATGCCAGCAGCGGCGTATAGACAAGCACTTTCATATTAGTAATAACGCCTGTAATGGATGTTCCTATTCCTGCATAGAGCAAACTCAAAGGAAGCATCAGAGTAAAACTACACACTCCGGTATGAAAACCGAAAAGAACTATAGCAATGATAGTCAACAAAAACATTGAGCCTATAACAGCCCATGTATTTGCTATCGCCTTATCCATATATGTCACCACCTGAGGCTTCTCTTTTCTTTCCTTAATCTTCAACACTATGCCTGGAACAAACATCAGAAACCATAAAGCTGCCCATAACGGATTGGCTGTAAAATAAACCATAGCGAATGCAACAAGGGAAATAATAAAAGCCGAATAACCATAATACAGGAAAACATTACCGCTTCCAACTTCCATATTCTGCTTTGTCTGTTTTAACATCTGGGAAATCAGTTCCAAACTGTCTTTCTCCGAAAATAGATTTTCTTTCATACACAATAATTTTTTTAATGTTCTACACTTCTATATGGACGTTTTTGTACAAAAAGCTCATTTCCCGTTTATCAGTTTATTCACATATAAATTAGTTTATAAAATAAACCGTATGTTTATTAAAAAAAGAAGACTTACCTTCTTTACACTGCAAATATAAAACAGTTTATTTTATAAACCAAATAAAAACGCAATTATTTTTACATCTAACTCCATTTTATACAATTGAAATATCATATCATGTATATGAAAGATAAACATTCAGTTAAGCATCAGTCAATCAATAACCATACTACATTTTTTCTGATATCAGTTTTTATTGATAACTTTGCCTGACTAAATTACAATTGGACTTTTATGATTAAAGCTATATTTTTCGACATCGACGGAACATTGGTTTCGTTCAAGACACACAGAGTACCGGAATCAACCAAACAGGCACTTAAAGAGTTAAGAGAAAAAGGTATAAAGGTATTTATCGCTACAGGACGTCCGAAATTGCTTATAAACAATCTTGAGGACCTTGAATTCGACGGATATATAACCCTGAACGGTGCTCACTGCTTTACTGCCGACCACAAGGATATATACAAGGGACTGATACCTGCCGAAGATATAGAAAGAGTAGTGGAATATACTAAAAGCCACGACTATCCGTTCGTCTTTGTACACGACAATCAGTGGTTTATCACAAAAGTGGATAAGGCTGTGGAAGACATAGCTAAACTGATAGAGATTTCGATACCTCCTGTAAAACCGGGAGAAGAAGCATTAGGAAAAGATATTCTCCAGATTATGGGATACTTCCCTACTGAAGCCGATGAAGAGATTTTCGGCAAGATACTTACTCACTGCGAAACGATGAGATGGCACCCTCTATTTGCAGATATCATAAACAGAGGCACAAGCAAAAGCCGCGGTATTGATGAAGTTATAAAGCATTACGGCATAAAACTTGAAGAAACTATGGCCTTCGGAGACGGAGGAAATGATATCAACATGCTTGAACATGCCGGAATTGGTGTTGCCATGGATAATGCATCGGACAGAGTAAAGGCTGCAGCCGACTATATCACTTCGTCTGTTGATGATAACGGTATCGTCAATGCTTTGAGGCATTTCAATATATTAGACTAAGGTTTATTAAAGCAACCGCTTTTTACATAATTCTTACTATACTTTATACCCGTCAGGGTATAATCAATAAATTTACATCATTTTTTATACTCTAACGGGTATAATAAGAATTTAGGTAATTATAAAGCTATACCGCTAAAGTCAGTTTTGCCAGATAGTCATAATGCTCTCCGCTATATACAAGTTCTGTTTTGAGACCATACTGAGATGCATAAAAATTCAGAGTTTCATAATCAATATACAACCACTTGAAGGGCTCACCTTTTATCTGCTTATACTGCATACAGAACTCTATCTCACCATAATAATCGGCTGCCAAATCAATAAGCATACTTCCGTCCTCATCCTCAAACAGGTATTTCAAATCACTCGAATCCATCAGAATACAGCCACCCGGATTCAACAGTTCTTTCATACGGGTGAAGAAAGCTTCCATATTCTGTAAAGAACCGATTATTCCGGAACCGTTCATAAGCATCAGTATAGTGTCATATCCTCCTACGAACGAAGGGTCAAACAGGTTTACCAGACGAGCATTGATACCGCTTTCCTCCATCACCTTGACAGAAAGCGGAGATATATCTATGGCCTCAACATCCTTACCCATATCCAGCAAGGCAACCGAATGACAGCCGCTACCGGCACCTACATCCAATATCTTACCCTCAGCCATGTCAAGAGCCTTTCTCTCCAGCTCCGGCATTTCGTCATACTCACGAAACAGTGTATCAACAGGTATTTCATCTTCATCAAACTGAGGCGAGAAAACTCTAAGTTTCCCGGCCTGACCTTTATCGAAGTAATCGTATATGGCATTTCCCATAGGGTCATTGCCTGTTTCAAGTAGTGCGTAATTCATATACCTTATTATTATATATTGTTTCTACAAAGTTACAAAAAACTTATACATATACCGCACGCATGATTATTTATGCATACTTTTCACATTTTTTACGGATAAAACCGCAAAAAGAACTGTTTTTATGCATGAAATACAATAAATAGGTGTATATTTGCGCTCAATACAGAATAATTATACAATGAAAAGTAAGAGTACAAGGCTTGATGCCATAAAAATGATTATTTCCGTTAAAGAAATCGGAAGTCAGGACGAACTTCTTCAGGAACTGACCAAAGAAGGATTCAGCCTGACACAGGCTACACTTTCGAGAGACTTGAAGCAACTGAAAGTAGCCAAAGCAGCCAGCATGAACGGAAACTATGTGTACGTACTCCCGAACAATACCATGTACAAACGCATGGCAAATCCGCCGGGAGCAACGGAGATGATGCGCCATAACGGGTTCATGGGAATAGAGTTTGCCGGAAACATTGCAGTAATCAAGACAAGACCTGGATACGCAAGCAGTCTGGCATATGACATCGACGACCATAATTTCGTAGAAATACTGGGTACTATTGCCGGTGATGATACAATAATGATGGTTATCAGAGAAGGCTATTCGCGCCAGGATGTCATGGAAACTCTAAGACAAATAATACCTAACATTAATTGAAACAACTAATAAAAATTATAGCTGAAGGAACAATATATAAAACGATGGAAAAAGAAAAACAAATAGACGTAATGGTGGCAGACGCTTCACACGAAAAATATGTGGATTATATACTCAACACCATAAGAGAGGCTGCAAAAGTACGTGGAACAGGTATAGCAGAACGTACTCATGAATATGTAGCCACAAAAATGAAAGAAGGTAAAGCTATAATAGCATTGTGCGGAGATGATTTGGCAGGATTTACCTACATCGAATCATGGGGAAACAAACAGTATGTAGCTACTTCCGGACTTATCGTACACCCTAAATATCGTGGTCTGGGACTTGCAAAGAGAATCAAACATGCATCTTTCACCCTTGCACGTCTGCGTTGGCCTAAAGCAAAGATTTTCAGTCTTACTTCTGGAGCTGCCGTAATGAAAATGAATACAGAATTAGGCTATGTACCTGTAACATTCAACGAGCTTACTGACGATGAAGCTTTCTGGAAAGGATGTGAGGGTTGCATAAACCACGAAATTCTAATGGCCAAGAACAGAAAGTTCTGTATCTGTACAGCCATGTTATACGACCCAGCTCTTCATCAGGACGACAAAGTAAATAATTTCTAAAATCAAAGAACTAAAAAACTCATACATATATGGAAAAGAAAAAAGTAGTTGTAGCATTCAGCGGTGGTCTTGACACATCGTTCACTGTAATGTATCTGGCAAAAGAAAAAGGGTATGAAGTATATGCAGCCTGTGCAAACACAGGTGGTTTCAGCCCGGAACAGTTGAAACAGAACGAAGAGAATGCATACAAGCTTGGAGCTGTAAAATATGTAACTCTTGACGTAACTCAGGAATACTACGAAAAGAGTCTGAAATATATGGTTTTCGGAAACGTACTCCGTAACGGAACATACCCTATTTCAGTAAGTTCGGAACGTATCTTCCAGGCACTGGCCATTGCACGTTATGCAAACGAAATCGGTGCACACGCTATCGCTCACGGTTCTACTGGAGCCGGTAACGACCAGGTTCGTTTCGACATGACTTTCCTTGTTATGGCTCCGGGTGTGGAAATCATCACTCTTACACGCGACATGGCTTTGAGCCGTGAATATGAAATCAACTACCTGAAAGAGCATGGTTTCGAAGCAGACTTTACAAAACTGAAATACTCTTACAACGTAGGTATCTGGGGAACATCTATCTGTGGTGGAGAAATTCTGGACTCAACTCAGGGATTGCCGGAAAGCGCATATCTGAAACAGGTAGAAAAGACAGGTTCGGAAGAGCTCAGACTTGAATTCAAAAAAGGTGAAATCTGCGCTGTAAACGGCGAGCAGTTCGACGACAAGATTAAGGCTATCCAGAAGATTGAAGAAATCGGTGCCGCTTACGGTATCGGCCGCGATATGCACGTAGGTGATACAATTATCGGTATCAAGGGACGTGTAGGATTCGAAGCTGCTGCTCCTATGCTTATCATCGGCGCACACAAGTTCCTTGAAAAATATACTTTGAGTAAATGGCAGCAGTACTGGAAGGATCAGGTTGCCAACTGGTATGGTATGTTCCTCCACGAAAGCCAGTATCTGGAACCTGTTATGCGCGACATCGAAGCAATGCTTACAGAAAGCCAGCGTAACGTAAACGGTACAGTTATTCTCGAATTGCGTCCTTACTGTTTCTCAACCGTAGGAGTTGATTCTAAGGATGACCTCGTGAAGAACAAGTTCGGTGAATACGGTGAAATGCAGAAAGGCTGGACAGCCGACGATGCAAAAGGATTCATCAAGGTTCTTTCTACTCCGCTCAGAGCCTATTATGCTAACCATAAAGACGAGGCGAACGTATGATAAAAGTAGGAATTATAGGTGGGGCAGGATATACGGCAGGCGAACTTATTCGTCTGCTTATCAACCATCCTGAAGTAGAGATAGTATTTATCAACAGTTCGAGCAACGCCGGAAACAAGATTACAAATGTTCACGAAGGTCTGTACGGCGAAACCGAGCTTACATTTACAGACGAACTTCCATTAGACGAGATAGATGTTCTCTTCTTCTGTACAGCACATGGCGACACAAAGAAGTTCATGGACAGCCACAACGTACCTGAAGACTTGAAGATTATCGACCTGTCTATGGATTATCGCATCAAGAGCGACGACCATGATTTCATCTACGGATTGCCGGAACTGAACAGACGCGCTATCTGCCATAGCAAGCATGTAGCCAATCCGGGATGTTTTGCCACTTGTATCCAGTTGGGGCTTCTGCCATTGGCAAAGAACCTGCTGCTCAACGATGATGTCATGGTTAATGCCATCACAGGTAGTACAGGTGCCGGAGTAAAGCCGAGTGCTACAAGCCACTTCAGCTGGCGTAACAACAATATGAGCATATACAAGCCGTTCCAGCATCAGCATGTACCTGAAATCAAGCAGTCACTCTGCCAGCTTCAGAACAGTTTCGATTCTGATATCGACTTTATCCCTTACCGTGGCGACTTCGCACGAGGTATCTTCGCTACTATTGTGGTAAAGACCAAAGTGGAACTTGCAGAACTGGTAAAGATGTATGAAGACTATTATGCTGAAGATTCTTTCGTACACATTGTTGAAAAGAATATCGACTTGAAACAGGTAGTAAACACCAACAAGTGTCTGCTCCACTTAGAGAAACATGGTGACAAACTTCTAATCATCTCATGTATCGACAATCTGCTGAAAGGTGCAAGCGGTCAAGCGGTGCATAACATGAACCTGATGTTCAACCTTGAGGAAACAGTGGGACTGAGATTGAAGCCAAGTGCGTTTTAATATTAGTTGCTAGTTTTTAGTTGTTGGTTATTAGTTCAAGCTACCAACAGCTAAAAACTAACAGCTAAAAAGTCTAACAACTAAAAACTAAAAAATTATGACCCTCTTCGACGTATATCCCCTTTTCGACGTAAACATCGTGAAAGGCAAAGGTTGCCACGTGTGGGACGCGAATGGCAATGAATATCTTGACCTGTACGGAGGACATGCAGTAATATCAATAGGACATGCCCATCCGCACTACGTGGAAGCCGTAAGCAATCAGGTAGCAAAATTAGGCTTCTACTCAAACTCCGTAATCAATACACTCCAAAAGGACCTTGCAGAAAAACTCGGAGCAATGTGTGGTTACGACGATTATCAGTTGTTTCTAATCAACTCCGGTGCCGAAGCCAACGAAAACGCATTGAAATTAGCTTCATTCTATAACGGACGTACAAGAGTCATTTCATTTGCAAAGGCTTTCCACGGACGTACTTCACTGGCTGTGGAAGTGACAAACAATCCTAAAATCATTGCTCCGATAAACGATAACGGGCATGTAACATATCTCCCTCTAAACGATACAGAAGCTGTAAAGGCCGAACTTTCAAAGGGTGACGTATGCGCTGTTATCATCGAAGGAATACAGGGTGTGGGCGGTATTCAGGTGCCAAATGCTGAGTTCATGAAGGAACTTCGCCGTGCATGTGATGAGACAAACACAGTTCTTATCCTCGACGAAATACAGTCAGGTTACGGCAGAAGCGGTAAGTTCTTCTCTCACCAGCACATGGGTATCAAGCCGGATATAATTACTGTAGCCAAAGGTATTGCAAACGGATTCCCAATGGCAGCCGTACTTATCAGCCCTAAGTTCACTCCGGTGTACGGACAGCTTGGTACTACTTTCGGAGGCAATCACTTGGGATGCGCTGCCGCAATAGCAGTTCTCGATGTGATGAAGGAAGAAAACCTTATAGAAAATGCTGCAAAGGTAGGTGCACACCTTATGGAAGAACTCAAATCCTTCAAGGGAATAAAGGAACTTCGCGGACTCGGACTTATGATTGGTATAGAGTTTGAAGAACCTATCAAGGAAATCCGCAGCAAACTTCTTTTCGAACAGAAAGTGTTTACCGGTGTCAGCGGAACAAATGTCATTCGTTTGTTGCCTCCTCTCTGTCTGAGCATGGCAGAAGCTGACGACTTCTTAGAGAGACTTCACAAGGTTATATAATTATGAAAATAGCAATTATCGGTGCAGGAAATATGGGCGGTGCTATAGCACGCGGCCTGGCACACGGACAGTATATAGACGCAAGCGACATAACAGTGTCGAATCCGAGCAATGCAAAGTTGGAGAAACTGAAGGAAGAATATCCCGAAATCAATACGACAAACAGTAATAAGGGAGCTGCCGACGGTGCAGACATAGTAATCCTTGCTGTCAAGCCGTGGAAGATGGAAGAGGTGCTCAAACCTTTGCGTCTGCGCCAGCCACAGATTCTTGTATCTGTAGCAGCAGGACTTACTTTCGAAGATTTGGCACATTTCGTAGACCCGGAGATGCCTATCTTCCGCGTCATTCCTAATACAGCCATTGCAATAAACGAAAGTCTGACTCTCGTTGCATCAAGAAATGCTTCTGCCGAGCAGATTGACATTATGATGAAACTGTTCAACGAGATGGGAGTTGCAGTCCTGATAGAAGAAAAGCTATTCCCTGCAGGAACAGCTCTCACTTCATGTGGAATCGCATATGTGCTGAAATACGTGCAGGCAGCCATGCAGGCAGGAATCGAGTTGGGATTCAAACCTCAGGAAGCCAAGAAAATGGTAGCACAGACTATGCTTGGTGCGGCACAGATTCTTCTGAAAGACGATTCGTCACATCCGGCCACCGAGATAGAAAAGGTGACTACTCCGGGAGGAATCACAATCAAAGGCCTAAACCGCCTCGAACACGAAGGTTTCACCTCTGCTGTGATAAATGCTATTAAAGAAAGCTGTATCTGAAAATAACTTGACATACATCAATACACAATATTGGAAGAATGACGTAACTTTGCAGTGGAAAAAATTCTGACAAAAAAAAGTGGAAAAAGTTATTCAACAGACAAATATCAAAAAGGGACTTACCAAACTGGTAGTCCCTATTTTTATTGAAACGCTCCTGATTATGATGCTGGGAGCCATAGACACCGTTATGTTGAGCCAGTACTCGGACGAGAGTGTGGCAGCAGTGGGTGTAGTAAATCAGATTGTGATGTTCGCATTCCTCATATTCGAGGTCATAAACATCGGCACATCAGTGCTTTGCTCGCAATATCTCGGTGCCAAACTGCAACAGAAGATGATACAGGTGGTAGGTGTATCACTATTGCTGAATCTGGTTGTAGGTCTGCTGGTCAGTGCCATATTGCATTTCGGAGCCGTAACACTTCTCGACTGGATGGGACTTCGTCCGGAGCTTCTAAAATACGGTATAGGCTACATGGAAATAGTAGGTGCTTTCGCTTTCTTCCAAGCTATATCTCTCACAATTTCCGCATCGCTCCGTAGTGCCAACAAAGCAATTTACCCTATGCTTGTCACCGTTCTGGTGAATATCATGAACATCGTCGGCAACTATATACTTATTTTCGGTAAATTCGGTTTTCCGGCTATGGGTGCCGAGGGTGCTGCCATTTCAACTTCAATCGCACGCGGAGTCAGTATGGTGGTGCTTTTTGTGATACTGTTCAGAAAACATATCTCCAAATTCCCTCTTGCCCTGTTCAGACCTTTCCCATGGATAGAGCTTAAAAATCTGCTCAAAATAGGTATTCCTTCCGCCGGAGAAAACATGTCCTACAGCTTCTCGCAGGTGGTCATCACCTATCTTATCAACATACTCGGGAATAATGCACTTGCCACACGTACATACACCGTAAACATCGTGATGTTCGTCTATCTGTTTGCCATCGCCATGGCACAGGGTGGAGCAATAAGCATCGGTCACTTAGTTGGACAAAACAAGATACGTGCTGCCTATCTGCTCGGCAAGTTCGTCATGCGTATTTCCATTCTCGTATCCCTCATACTCTCATGTATCTGGGCTGTATTCGGTCATACCATATTCAGTATGCTAACCGACAATGAAGAAATCGTCCGTCTTGGAGTAACGATACTAATGATTGACATCCTTGTGGAGATTGGTCGCTCCGTAAACATTTATGCCACAAACGCTCTCCGTTCAGCCGGCGACGTGAACTTCCCTTTCTACCTTGGAGTAGTAGTGCAATGGACTGTTTCCGTAGGTCTGAGCTATCTGCTCGGTATTCACTGGGGCTGGGGACTCATAGGTATGTGGATAGCCTTCCTTCTTGACGAAAACATACGTGCGGCTGTATTTGTCAAGAGATGGAACAGCATGAAATGGGCAAAGAAAGGTTTTACAAGAAATCGGTCTTGAATTTGCGCAGTTGTGCCCTGAGCTGATGGGAAGCACCATCGGTCATGCTGTCAAGAAGTTTCCAGAAACCGGGACCATGATTCATCTCCTTGGTATGGGCAAGCTCGTGCAGAATCACATAGTCCATAAGATGTACGGGGAGCAACATAAGATAGCAGGAAAGACTTATTGTACCCCTTGATGTACAGCTTCCCCAGCGTGACTTTGCCCCTGTGATTCTCACCTTGCGGTATGTCATGCCGTACTTTTCCGCCCAAAACTTCAGTAAAGGTGGCAAGAATTCTTCTGCACTTTTCTTCATGGCACGCACAATGGCCGCATTCAGCAGTTTCTGTGTCTGCGGAGAATTGAAATCCACATTCTGCGGACATAGAATCTTCATCACTCCTTCCTCTTCGCGACGTACAGAGAAACACTTCATCCCTCCCACCCCAACGGTGAGTTTAAAGCATGGAGCATCAATCGAAAATCCGTCTGTTATAATCTTAGGAGATGCTTTGGTAAAAGAAGCAAGCAGTTTCGGTCTGTAGTCGGCTATCACCTGCATTATACGGTTCGTCTTAGTGAACGGAGGGACAGTAACATAAAGCCCGTCCTTCTTCACACGCATCGATATGTTTCTGGCATTTATGCGCGTACCTATCACTATCTTGCCGAAATCATCATCCGGAATTATTCGTTTTGTTGCCACTTTTTAAATTAATAATTAAGAGTAAGTCTGGTAAGCTAATGAACGATTGGTGAACAATTGATGAACGCCAAATAAACAACGTCTAAACGGTAAATAAACAGTAAATAAATAATAAGTAAGCAAAAAACTGACTGTTCAGTAAGCGTTTAGAAGATGTTCAGAAGCCGTTCAGATTATGTTTAGAAAACATTCAAAAAAGGGGCAGAAACCGCTTTCCACCCCATATATATTATCCAAATCTAATCAATCACTGCGGTCTACAGAAACTTATTCATTTCTGATAACAGTTCCGGCAGAAGCATCACTGATGTCCGATGCCTGCTTTATTATCACCTGCTTCACACCATTATCGATAGCAGAGAAGGAGTTTTCAAGCTTTGGAATCATACCTCCCTGAATTACGCCCTCTTCAGTATATTTGCGGAAGAGTTCAGGAGTAATTACAGGTATTACGCTGTCATCATCGTTTTCATCGCTGAGAACACCTTTCTTTTCAAAACAGTACACTAAAGTCACATCGAAGTAAGCAGCAAGTCCTTTAGCTGTTTCTCCGGCTATGGTATCGGCATTTGTGTTCAGGATATTGCCCTTGCCGTCGTGAGTAAGCGGAGCCATTACAGGAACAATTCCCTGAGAGATAAGCGTAGAAAGCATCTTTCCGTTCACTTCCTTAACATCGCCCACAAAGCCATAGTCCACATCCTTCACCGGACGTTTTACAGAAAGAATGGCATTCATATCCGCACCTGTCAGACCGATGGCATTAACACCTCTTGCCTGAAGACCGGCAACGATATTCTTGTTCACCAGACCACCGTAGACCATAGTAACCACCTTCAATGTTTCGGCGTCTGTCACACGGCGGCCATTCACCATAGTGCTTTCAATACCCAACTGTGCAGCTACCTTAGTAGCAGAACGTCCTCCGCCATGCACCAACAGTTTGTATCCAGGTATTGAAGCGAAATCGTCAAGCAGGCATGCAAGCGTATCAGGTTCCTCTACAATCTTTCCGCCCACTTTTATAATAGTAAGTTTTTCCATATTATTCAAGATAAGTATATCCGTAAAGTCCCGAACGATAGTTAGAGAGGAATTCCTTTCCTTCTTCGAGCGAGATACGTCCTTCTTTCACTGATTTAGTAACCCAAGTTTCCAGCGTACGCACAAGTTTCTTAGGATTGTACTGAACATAGTCGAGCACTTCAGCCACAGTTTCACCGTCTATCACCTGGTCTATGCTGTAACCTTTGTCGTTTACAGTAACGTGTACCGCATTAGTATCACCGAAAAGATTATGCATATCTCCAAGGATTTCCTGATAAGCTCCTACAAGGAACACACCGATATAATACGAATCCTTGCCTTTAAGAGTGTGAACAGGCAGGTCGTGCGATACGCTTCTTGACGAAACGAAGTTTGCAATCTTACCGTCTGAGTCACAAGTGATATCCTGCAGTGTAGCAGTACGGTCAGGTTTCTCATCAAGACGCTGTATAGGCATGATTGGGAAAATCTGGTCGATAGCCCAAGAGTCCGGAAGTGACTGGAAGAGAGAGAAGTTACAGAAATACTTGTCGGCAAGAAGCTTGTCAATATTTCTGAACTCTTCAGGCACATGCTTCAGTCCTGATGCAATCTGAGTAATCTCGCGAGTGACCGACCAGTAAAGTTTCTCTATCTGCGCCCTTGTCTTCAAGTCAACGATACCATGGCTGAACAGGTCGAGAGTTTCCTCACGAATCTGCTGCGCATCGTGCCAAGCCTCAAGCATACGGCTCTGGTTAAGGTTATCCCAGATTTCGTAAAGTTCCTGCACTAATTCATGGTCATCAGGAGAAACTTCGAAATCATCATCCATTGCAGGAAGAGAAGCAGTTTCCAGCACCTCGAAGATCAATACAGAATGGTGTGCCGTAAGCGAGCGTCCACTCTCAGTAATAATATTCGGATGAGGAATACCATTCTTGTTGCTGGCATCCACCATTATAGATATAGAGTCGTTCACGTACTCCTGAATAGAATAATTCACACTACTTTCGCTGTTTGGCGAACGAGTACCGTCGTAATCAACTCCCAATCCACCGCCTATATCGACAAACTCAACAGGGAATCCCAGCTGATGGAGCTGAACATAGAACTGCGAAGCCTCCCTGAGAGCAGTCTTGATACGGCGTATCTTTGTCACCTGGCTGCCAATGTGGAAGTGAATCAGCTTCAGACAGTCTTTCATGTCCTTCTTTTCTATGAAGTCGAGTGCCTCAAGAAGTTCGCTCGAAGTCAGTCCGAACTTACTTGCATCGCCACCGCTTTCTTCCCATTTTCCACTACCAGATGAAGCCAGTTTGATACGGATACCGATGTTAGGACGTACGTTCAACTGTTTTGCCATCTTGGCAATCAGTCTCAGTTCGTTCATTTTCTCCACTACAAGGAAAATACGTTTACCCATCTTCTGAGCCAGAAGAGCCAGTTCGATGTAACTCTCATCCTTATATCCGTTACATATTATAAGCGAATCAGAGTCTGTATTGATGGCAATCACGGCATGCAGTTCAGGTTTTGAACCGGCCTCAAGTCCGAGATTGAATTTCTTTCCGTGGCTGATTATTTCCTCAACCACAGGACGCATCTGATTCACCTTGATGGGATAGATGATGAAGTTCTGGGCATTATAGCCATACTCCTTCGATGCTTGTCCGAAGCAGTTCGAAATTTTCTCGATACGATTATCCAGAATATCCGGGAATCGCACCAGCATTGGGGCTGTAACATCCCTAAGCTGAAGTTCGTCCACCAATTCCTTAAGATCCACAGCCACCCCGTCTTTACGCGGAGTAACCACCACATGTCCCTTCTCGTTTATTCCAAAATAAGAAACACCCCATCCGGTGATGTTATAAAGCTCTTCCGAGTCTTCAATACGCCATTTTCGCATTTCTTGAATTAATAATTAACAATTAAAAATTAATAATGTCCTATCAATTATCATTAACCGGGTTTTACTGCCCCTTCATCAGTCAGCTATTTTTATTTATCAAATTTCTAAGTATCTCAACAGTTTCATCAATCTGCTTTCGGCTTTCCAGTCTGCTGCCATCCAGTTTTATCGCAGCTTTCGAGTAGAAAGGCATTCTACGTTCCAGTCCCTCGGATATTGTCTGCCTCAGTTCATCATCCGATTTTCCGGCCACAAGCGGTCTGTTTGCTGCAGCCTGTTTCAATCGGCGAAACAGTACATCCTGCGAAGCATCAAGAAACACAGTGATTCCGCGACTGTTCATAACCTCCATATTGTCGAAAAAGCATGGAGTTCCCCCTCCGCATGCCACAACAACATTTTCAAATTCCGATACTTCGTGCAGCATACTCCTCTCCAGCTGTCGGAATCCGTCCTCACCACGGGTAGCAAAGATATCTCGTACGGATGCGTGCATACGCTCCTCGATGTACCAGTCGAGGTCGATAAAACTAAGATTGTATGCCTTGGCAAAAGCCTTACCTAACGTGGTCTTGCCGGAGGCCATATATCCGGTCAGGAATATTCGCATATGAGTTTTTAAGTTTGTAAGTTTTTAAGTTTGTGGGTTTATGAGTTTGTGAGTTTTTAAGTTTGTGAGTTTCATCAACCAACTAAAGAACTAAAAAACTAAAAATCATTTCTTCCTCTTTCTCGTTTCCGCCTTAGTCTTCTGCAGTTCAATCACCTTGAAGCAAGCCTCAGGAGTAAGGTCGGCAGGTTCCACTCCCGAAGGAATCTTGTAGTTCTTTCCTTCGCTTGCGATATAAGGGCCGTATCTACCGTTAAGCACCTGCAGGTCAGGATAATCGGCAAACACCTTAATCACCTTCTTGGCCTCAGCATCCTTCTTGTCCTTAACCATCTGTACAGCTTCTTCCAGAGTGATGGCAAGAGGGTCTTTATCCTTAGGTACAGACACGTACACATTGTCTATCTTCACATATGGGCCGAACTTACCGGCACCCACACTCACCTGCTTACCCTCATGTTCGCCAAGCATACGTGGCAGACGGAACAGTTCCAAAGCTTCTTCCAGAGTGATAGTTTCCATAGACTGTTCACGGCGCAACTGTGCGAAACGTGGTTTTTCCTCATCATCGGCACTACCAATCTGCACTACAGGACCGAAACGACCGATTTTTACAGACACCGGTCTTCCGGTAGAAGGTTCCTCACCCAGGAGTCTTTCGCCCACCTTATGCTCTGCCTTTGAGGCCGAAGTCTTTTCCACCAACGGATGGAAGGCCGTATAGAAACGGCTTATCATGTCTGTCCATGATTTCTCGCCGGCAGCCACTTCGTCGAATTCCTTTTCAACTCCCGAAGTGAAGTTATAATCCATTATTTCAGGGAAATATTCCATAAGGAAGTCTGTCACAACCACCCCAACGTCTGTAGGTATAAGTTTCTGTTTCTCGCTTCCTGCTGTTTCTGTCTTTATTTCGCAAGTAATGTTTCCTTTCTTGTCGAGAGTAAGCAGTCTGAACTGACGTTCCACTCCCTCACGGCTGCCCTTCTCCACATATCCGCGCTGCTGCACAGTAGAAATGGTAGGAGCATAAGTAGACGGACGTCCGATGCCAAGTTCCTCAAGTTTTCTCACCAGACTGGCTTCCGTATATCTTGCAGGCGGCTGGCTGAAACGCTCTATAGCACGAATGTCCTTGCGTTCAAGTTTCTGTCCTGCCTGCATAGGCGGCAACAGACGGCTTTCGTCCTCACGTTCGGAATCATCGTCAAGACTCTCGCTATACACACGCATGAAACCGTCGAATATCACTGCCAGTCCGGCTGCATTAAACTTGCAGTCTGTACCTTCAGCAGCAATAACGGCAGTGGTCTTCATCAGTTCGGCATCAGCCATCTGTGAAGCTAAGGTACGCTTGCGTATAAGGTCATAAAGTCTTTGTTCCTGTGCTGTAGCGTCTATCTTCTCCTTATCCATATATGTAGGACGGATAGCTTCGTGCGCTTCCTGAGCACCCTTGGTATGTGTATGATATTGTCGCGTACGCAGATATTTCTCTCCGGCCTTCTCTTTAATAACCTTGGCACATGCTCCGAGAGCCAGTTCCGAGAGGTTTACGGAGTCGGTACGCATATATGTGATATATCCGTTTTCATAAAGTTTCTGAGCCAGCATCATGGTCTGTCCCACGCTGTAGCCCAACTTTCTGGCTGCTTCCTGCTGAAGAGTGGAAGTAGTGAAAGGAGGTGCCGGACTGCGTTTCACCGGACGTGTGCTGATATCTTCCACTACGAAGTCAGCCCCGGCACACTGTTCGAGTATGCGGCGTGCCTCTTCCTCAGTTTCCGGACGTACGGACAGTTCCGCTCTGATTTCAGCTCCATCCGCATCTGTCAGCACAGCCATCACCCTGAATGCCGGTTTCGGACTGAATGCATTGATTTCGCGTTCGCGTTCCACTATAAGTCTTACCGCAACACTCTGCACTCTTCCGGCCGAGAGCGACGGTTTTATCTTTTTCCACAACACAGGCGAGAGTTCGAAACCTACTATTCTGTCGAGCACACGGCGTGCCTGCTGTGCATCCACCAGACTGAGATCTATTCCTCGCGGTGTTTCTATCGCATGTTTTATGGCATTAGGGGTTATTTCATGAAAAACTATTCGGCGCGTGTTTTCCTGTTTCAGTTTCAGTACTTCCTGCAGATGCCATGCTATAGCCTCTCCTTCGCGGTCCTCATCACTTGCCAGCCATACGATGTCGGCACTGTCGGCCTCAGACTTGAGCTGTGCCACAAGCTTTTTCTTGTCAGCCGGAACTTCGTATATAGGTGCAAAACCATGTTCTACATCTACGCTGAACGATTTCTTCTTCAGGTCGCGTATATGCCCGTAGCTGGACATGACTTTATACCCGTTGCCCAAGAACTTTTCTATGGTTCGGGCCTTTGCGGGAGACTCTACTATTACCAGATTGTTCTGCATATTTTCAGGTTCAAATTGATTATTGATGGCAAAAGTAGAAAAAAAATTGAGGGTACATAATATAATAAGGTATGAAATGATATTTTTTTTCTTATTTTTCTACATTCCACTCCTCTATCGTTCCGGTTTCGGATGAAAATACTACACATATTCGCTTTCACTGACATCAAAACAGTTTGATGCAATCATTGATAGAAACCGCACCTTACTTCATTATTGGGATTTTGTATTCATACTTAATATCATTAATGAATCAAACATCCGTAAATGCAAAAGCTACAATTCTCTATTATTTAAGACGAAACGCGCCGTTTCAAAAACCGTGACACGTTCGTGTAACGCGCGTAACACGTTCGTGACGCGAGCGTAACACGTACGTGTTCCACCCGTAACACGAACGTGTTACGGTTTCTGCGTCGAAGAGTTTTCTGATTTGTTTTTCGTCATTCAGATATATAATTATGCTTCTTTATAGGAAGATGAAAATATTTTCCTTAACTTTGCGAAACAAAGACTGCGATTTCCATAAACGAAAACAGTTTTAAACCTGTTTGTTTACACGAAAATCGCACAGACCTGTACCAAACGTTCTTTTCTTAATACGTTAGAAAAGATGATGTGACAGGGACATGACATATTCAAAGGCGTTTACTACGCTTTGGTTTTGACGATCTGAAACTTCGCAACTTTCAAAAATCCTGTCAAAAACAAAGCAACGTAGATGCCCCGTAGGTGTGTTATATACATAACTCAAATACCGTACAGCCATAGGTGTATCCATACACTCCATGGCTGCTTCCGGTATAGAGGTTGTATTATACATATCAGCGTGGGCTCTTGCGTTGCTCGTTTCGACAGGATGGGCATTTCCTACGAGCCTCAGAACGTGAAACGAGCAACAGTATGCAGGGCTTCACGTTTGAACCGAAATACAAAACATAATACTCGGATAGTCAGATATAAAACAATGGGAATTCTATGGATTGATACCATAAAGTTCCCGTTGTTTTTTATTTCCCCAAATGTGATATTTTATAGTTGCATGTGATTCTTGATTGGTAAATGGGAAAATAATTGAGTTGCCGATGTTGAAAATGTATTTTTCATGTCTAACGTACAAATAAGTTGGAAATTTATCATTTATTGAATTACGAGGTGTCTTTACACTTGAAATAATATCAAAAATTCCAAGGCATTGTGACTCATAAGATTACTACAAGTGGTATTGCCTCCGCCCTAACTTGTAAGCGTTAGTAAACAGCATTGCAGAGCGCTTGCAGAGCGGAAGTAACCCATTTTTCTATATTATATATAGTGCCTAAATGTTATCGTGCATTGCAGTTTTTGATGTTTCTATATAGTCGTCCCTTAAGAATATCTTTTTCTGTTGATATTCAGTAATTTAATCTATAAAATTCTTTGATAAATCTGCAAGTTTTAGTACCTTTAGGTCAAGAAACT
>Juniper_p1__coassemble_339_pt1 | contig 30566 bp, 26 predicted proteins | sample Juniper_p1__metabat2_low_PE_029 | metagenome-assembled genome bin Juniper_p1 | reverse complement strand
TCAAAGGATACAGAAGTAAATAACAACTGTATAATACAACAAAAAGCGATGTTCTCCACTCCTGAGGTAACATCGCTTTTTTAATAGTTTCACAAAATTCCCATTAACACTCAATAATAACCGACTTGCGAGCTGGAACTACTATGTTCTCTCTTAAATCGATTTTCTTTCCACTTGAAATTTCTTTCCCCTCAACACTTTCATTAATCAAAGCCTTGAAATGGTTGTTCGGCAATACTTGTTCAATGTCAGTGCTGTTTAAAACAATAAGTTCTGTTTTACCATCAACAGTTCTTGAATAAACATACAAACCCTGCTGAGGTACGTGATACTTAACTGTTCTTGTTGTAGTCATAATTTAGTCTTTTTGTTAAATTTCGCGCAAATATATTCCAATATTAAAATTCGAAATCCATAGAAAATACTAAAAAATACTTAATCAAACAACTTTTTGATATAAATCAAAAAAAAATCAGACAAGCTACACCATATGTAACTTGTCTGATTTTTTATACCATTAAGTTTTAACTTACACAAGGAATCCCAACAAAATACCTGCTGCAACAGCCGAACCGATTACTCCGGCTACGTTTGGACCCATAGCATGCATCAACAGATAGTTGCTTGGGTCATATTCCAGACCTACTACCTGCGAAATACGTGCAGAGTCAGGCACAGCTGATACTCCGGCATTACCGATAAGCGGATTAATCTTGTTGTCTTTCTTCAGGAACAAGTTGAAGAACTTAACGAACAACACACCTGAAGCAGTTGCTATGATAAATGACAAAGCACCAAGTGCAAAGATAAAGATTGAATCACGAGTCAGGAATTCAGATGCCTGAGTAGAAGCACCTACTGTAAGTCCCAACAGGATAGTGATAGTATCAATCAGCGGACCGCGGGCAGTTTCTGCAAGACGACGTGTAACGCCACTTTCCTTCAACAGATTACCGAAGAATAACATACCCAACAATGGAAGACCTGAAGGAACAAGGAAACAAGTCAACAACAGACCTACTATAGGGAACATCACCTTTTCTGTATGCGAAACGGCACGAGGAGCTTTCATACGGATAAGACGTTCCTTCTTAGTTGTGAGCAGACGCATGATAGGCGGCTGAATCACAGGAACAAGAGCCATGTATGAATATGCCGAAACAGCAATCGCACCCATCAGGTTAGGAGCCAGTTTAGATGAAAGGAATATGGCTGTCGGACCGTCAGCACCACCGATAATACCGATAGCAGCTGCCTGCATAGGATCGAAACCGAATTCAAGTGCAAGCATGTATGCCCCGAAGATACCAAACTGTGCAGCCGCACCGATAAGCATCAGTTTAGGATTTGAAATCAAGGCTGAGAAGTCCGTCATGGCACCGATACCCAGGAAAATAAGAGGCGGATACCATCCCGACGTTACACCCTGATACAAAATGTTAAGCACTGAGCCTTCCTCATAAAGACCTACCTTGAGGCCGGCTTCCATATTGAAAGGAATATTACCAATCAGAATACCGAAACCGATAGGAATCAGCAACATAGGTTCAAATTCCTTTGCCACTGCCAGATAGATGAAGAATATACCGACAAGAATCATTATCAGATGCTGTGGAGTAGCATTGAAGAAACCGGTATATGTCCAGAAATCTGCCAGGTTATTCTGCAAAAAACTAACAAACTCTCCCATATTATTCAACAATTATAAGGTCAGTACCTTCAAGAATAGATTCACCTTTACTTACTTTGATAGAAGTAACTTTACCGTCACGGTCGGACTTGATATCGTTTTCCATCTTCATTGCTTCAAGAACGAGCAAAGTCTGTCCACGTTTAACAGTATCACCTTCCTTGACTTTTATGTCAAGAATGACTCCAGGCAACGGAGATTTGATACCAGATTTGCTTCCGGCTACAACAGGACGTGCCACTGCAGGTGGAGGAGCAGCCGGAGTAGTGGCAGCAGTACGCACTACCGGTTTGATTTTAGGTGTTGCCGATTTTTCTAATTCTACAGTATATGAAGTTCCATTAACTTCTACCTTTATATTGTTGTCTTGTATATCTCCAACAGTAACCTTGTACAAGTTACCGTTTATCTTATATTTATATTCTTTCATACGATTAAATTTTATCAGTGTTATTTTTTGTTTGGCGTTTCGCGCAAAGTATAAATCTTAGAACTCCATGGCGAGTAACTGCGTTTTACGCGGCTTATTGTAAGGATAGTTTCTTCCACATCGTGATCGGCGCCCTGAGCTTCGTGTAATGCCATAGATATCGCAGCAATAACTTCTCCGGGAGCTTCACCAAGCTTCATTTCCTTAGCTTCCTTGTGGTCTGTCACATTCTGTGCTTTCATAGCGTTACGCTTACGCAAAGCAATTGCAGACTTACCGACAAACTTAAAGCAAATATAAAGCAGAATCAGACCTGTAAATACGACAGCCATAGCCGAAATCGCCATACCAACACCAACAGGATCATGCTGTTCGAACTTATCCATTTTAGGATTACTTTCTATAGTCTTGTTGTTTGTGCTAGGTGTAACATACTTCTCAGCACTGTCATCCTTCACTTCCCATTCGTTCAAGCCGTCGCTCACACGGGCATATGAATAATTTTCTTTAAGTACACCAGCCGGAACAACTACCTGATCAAGAAGTTTCTTACCCGAATCATAAAGTCCAATCCAGTTCTCGTTTGTTTTGCTTAATACAAAGTTTGTGTGGAAAGTACCACGACGCGGTGCACCATCCGCCCAAAACAATGTGTGTTGGCGAGGTTTCAAAAGGGTCAACACATCACCTTTGGGAATAAAATAAGTGGCAGTATCACCCGGCTGTGAGCTTACACGAAGCAAGCATCCCGCCAAATCGGCACTGCTATACGACTTGTTGAATATTTCTATCCATCCGCTGTGCAATCCGTAATCATCCTGGAAGTTACTCTGATTATCCACCAGCACTTCATTGATGACTACTTTATTGTTAGGCTTTTGTTCCTTACAGGACGAAAAAGCCACCAACAGCATCAAAGAAAGGAATATTCCGATATTAAATTTTCTCATAATACTTTCTGAATTTAGTTTATTACAAAGGAATATTACCGTGTTTCTTCGACGGATTAGTAAGTTTCTTGGTCTGCAACTGCTGTAATGCACGTATAATGCGGAAACGAGTGTTACGAGGTTCAATCACATCATCGATATAACCATATTTAGCTGCATTGTAAGGATTTGCAAACAGTTTAGTATATTCAGCTTCTTTTTCAGCCATGAATGCCTTAGGATCTTCTGCTTCCTTAGCTTCCTTAGCATAAAGCACTTCTACAGCACCTGCACCACCCATAACGGCAATTTCCGCAGTAGGCCATGCATAGTTCATATCACCGCGCAACTGCTTACAGCTCATCACGATGTGCGAACCACCATACGACTTACGCAAAGTGATAGTAACCTTAGGCACAGTAGCCTCACCATAAGCATAAAGCAATTTAGCTCCGTGAAGGATAACAGCATTATATTCCTGACCTGTACCAGGCAAGAATCCAGGAACGTCAACAAGCGAAACGATAGGGATATTGAAAGCATCGCAGAAACGAACGAAACGTGCTCCCTTACGTGACGCATTGCAGTCAAGCACACCTGCAAGGAACTTAGGCTGATTGGCAACAATACCTACAGACTGTCCGTTGAAACGCGCAAAACCGATAATTATATTCTTAGCAAAATCTCTCTGAACTTCAAGGAACTCACCGTTATCTACAATAGCACCGATTACTTCATACATATCGTAAGCCTTGTTTGCACTGTCAGGAATAATTTCGTTAAGAGAATCTTCCAGACGGTCGATAGGGTCTGTACAGTCTACATAAGGAGCTTCTTCAAGGTTGTTCTGAGGAATATAGCTCAAAAGTTTACGAATCAGCGCCAGACCTTCTTCTTCAGTAGAAGCTGTGAAATGTGTTACACCGGAACGTGTTGAGTGTACGCTTGCACCACCAAGGTCTTCCTGCGACACATCTTCACCAGTCACAGTCTTAACCACTTTAGGACCAGTAAGGAACATATAAGATGTACCTTCCATCATAAGAGTAAAGTCTGTCAAAGCTGGAGAATAAACAGCACCACCCGCACAAGGGCCGAAAATACCTGAAATCTGAGGGATAACACCTGATGCAAGGATATTACGCTGGAATATTTCAGCATAACCGGCCAAAGCATTAATACCTTCCTGGATACGTGCACCACCCGAGTCGTTAAGTCCGATACATGGAGCACCCATCTTCATGGCCATATCCATTACCTTACATATCTTCTGCGACATTGTTTCAGACAGTGAACCTGCAGATACTGTGAAATCCTGTGCAAATACATACACCAATCGGCCTTCTATAGTACCGTAACCTGTAACAACACCGTCGCCAAGATAATGTTTCTTGTCCATACCGAAATTAGTACAACGATGTTTAACGAACATATCCAATTCTTCGAAACTACCTTCGTCAAGCAACATCGAGATACGTTCACGTGCTGTATATTTACCTTTAGCATGCTGTTTCTCAATAGCTTTTTCACCACCTCCCAAACGAGCCTGGGTACGCAGTTCGATAAGCTCTTTTACTTTTTCCAATTGATTACTCATAGTTATAAGTATTTTTAAAGTTTATAATAACATTAGTTGGACAGAGCAATATTCCTTATAAAAACAAATTGAAGAGTCGGCTTACATAAATAATATGTAAACTGACTCTTCAACCAGATATTTATAAAAAACTTATTCCAAGCATCTTCTCCATCCGTATTTTATTTCTCACAAAGTTCTGTCAACACCCCCATTGTTGATTTCGGATGAAGGAAAGCAATATTAAGGTTTTCGGCTCCTTTACGCGGTGCCTTGTCAATAAGACGTATACCTTTACCTTCGGCATCAGCTAAAGCATTAGCTACACCATCTTGAACGGCAAATGCCACATGGTGTACTCCCATTCCCCTGTTTTCGATAAATTTTGCAATTGTACTTTCAGGACCTGTCGGTTCCAGAAGTTCTATTTTTGTTTCACCACATTTCAGGAATGCAGTTCTAACTTTTTGGTCTTCAACTGTTTCGATGTTATAACATTTTAATCCCAATACATTTTCATAATATGGAAGGGCTTCTTCGATACTGTTTACAGCAATGCCCAAATGTTCAATATGAGATATTTTCATAATGATGTTGTTTTTTTGATATTAAATTAAAGTTCATAAATTCATTTAGACAAAGAAAAGAAATTTGGATTAAAATACGAAACTTTTTTCTTAAATATTTTCCCTAATTACCTTTTTATAACGTCTGAATGTTTATTTTGAAAACTTAAGTTGACAAAAATAACGCTATACATATATCTTTTCCATTATCCTGTTAAGCCATCCCCATTTCAGCCTGTACCAACGTCGTGTACTCAACTGCTTGCCTCCGAATCTCAATATAAAATCACGATATCCGTATTTTTTGAAAGGCAAACCGGCATCTATGAATTCAAAATGACTGTAACCTTTCTCTCTGGAATACAACATGGCCTTCCATACGGCCAACACACCCGGATACAAAGACGGATAACTCTTCCTCATCCCACCTGAGAAAAGCATATAAACCGTATCGTCCGAAAACAGACAGCACGAACCTCCTATTATCTTTCCATTATAAGAAACAGTAAATATTTTACCAATCTCGTCACTTCCGTCCCCCTGCTCCAAAAGTGCAGTAAAAAAATCCATAGCCGGAAAATACTTGAAGACCTTAGACGAATAATACTTTTTCAGCATTCTGAAGAAAGTAATGACCTGTTCTTTATCATCAGCAACACCCATCTCTGCCCCATTCTTCAGTCCACACTGTATCTGGCGCTTTCTCGATGCCCCCATCCACTTGTCAATAGTAGCATGATGGATGGAATTAATCACCCTCAGTCGCCGTATAGGGAAATATCCGTTCTTTCTGAAATAACGGTAGCCGAACAGAGCCTCGCTGAGATTTCTGAACTCTATGATGGAGAAATTGTCTTTATTCCGATTAGTAAGATAAGAAAGCAATTCGTCAAAAATCAAATCATGTCTGATATCCGTATCGAAATACTCACCGGTATCATATATAATACACCTTTTTATAAACCATGATTTCCGTTCTACACACAACAGTTTGCCGATAGGTCTGTCACCTTCAAAAGCCACAAGCATGAAAGGACTGTATCCGGGAGTCCGCTCAAGAATCCGAAACAGGCTGACCGAATGAAATACGTTCTTCCCGGGAAGGTGAGGCAACGCATCAGAATGCTCGTATGTAACCAAACGTATTGCCATATATCGCAAATTTACATAAAAAATTTTAACTTTTGAAACGAAAATCCTATATTTGTGATTATCATTTTAAAATTTCACATATGGAAAATTTCAGCGACCTCATAAAATCAAGACGTAGCATGCGTAAATTCACAACAGAAGAACTTACCCAGGAAGAAGTGGTAACGCTCCTTAAGGCTGCACTCATGTCACCTACATCGAAACGCACAAACTGCTGGCAGTTCATTGTCGTAGACGATAATGAGATACTGGAAAATCTGTCATACTGTAAGGAAGCAAGCGCATCATTCATAAAAGATGCGGCATTGGCAATAGTTGTGACAGCCGACCCTATGGTGAGCGATGTATGGATTGAAGACGCGTCTATCGCATCGATTATGATACAATTACAGGCCGAAGACCTTGGTTTGGGTAGCTGCTGGGTACAGTTGCGCGAAAGATTCACGGCAAGCGGAGTACCTTCAAACGAGTATGTACACGAAGTGCTCGACCTTCCTCTCCAGCTTCAGGCATTATCAATCATAGCCATCGGACACAAAGGCATGGAAAGAAAGCCTTTCGACGAATCACACCTTCAATGGGAAAAAATCCACATCAACAAATACGGAGGTAAATAATGACAGAACATTCATCATACAGTCCTTCAATAGTATTAATAGGTGCCGGAAACGTAGCAACCCACTTGGGCAGAGCATTTCATGAGGCTGGATGCAGAATAAAAATGATTTACAGCAGGACTCAGGAGTCGGCAAGAACACTTGCCGAGAGCATAGGTTGTCCTTACACCACAGACATCACCTCCGTCGACAGTGAGGCAGATATCTATATCGTTTCATTAAAAGATTCAGTCTTGGAAGAAATTCTTCCAGAACTAGTAAAATGTAACCGCAATGCACTCTTTGTACACACAGCCGGCAGTGTTTCCATCGGCATCTGGAAAGGACTGACAGACAGATATGGGATTCTCTACCCTATGCAGACATTCAGCAAACAGAGAAAAGTAGACTTCGAAAACGTTCATTTCTTTGTCGAGGCCAACACCAAAGCCGATGCAGAAATACTCATCAGGACAGCATCATTGGTAAGTAGTCATGTATTTGAAGCCTCATCAGAGCAAAGAAAGTATCTCCACATATCGGCTGTCTTTGCATGCAATTTTGCCAATCACATGTACTCCATATGCGAACACCTGCTTTCCTCTCACGGACTGCCATTCAGTGCTATGCTCCCACTTATTGACGAAACAGCAGAAAAGGTTCATCATCTTTCCCCTGTTTCCGCACAGACAGGACCGGCACAGCGCAACGACCGCAATATCATGGACAGCCATATGTCAATGCTTAAAGACGAGCCGGAGATAGCAGAACTGTACAGACGCATAAGCGAAAACATCCACAAATTCCAGGAAAACAATAAATAGACATTCATTATGATAAACTACGACCTGACAAAGATAAAAGCCCTCTTCTTCGATGTTGATGGGGTGTTGAGTGGCGATACCGTACCCCTCCATCCCAATGGTGAGCCTATGCGAATGGTAAATATAAAAGACGGATATGCCATACAGCTGGCTGTAAAATGTGGACTGCATGTAGCCATAATCACCGGCGGACGTACCGAAGCCGTAAGACTGAGGTTCAAAGGTTTAGGTGTAAAAGACGTATGTATGGGAGCATCCGTAAAGACCAAGGAATACAACGAACTGATGAAGAAATACGACCTTAAGCCGGAAGAAGTTCTATATATGGGCGATGATATTCCTGACTATGAAGTACTTCGCCTTGTAGGCCTTCCCTGCTGTCCGGCCGATGCCGCACCCGACATCAAGGCTGTATGCAAGTACATATCCCATCGTGCAGGAGGTCAGGGCTGCGGTCGCGACGTGATAGAACAGGTACTCCGTGCCCAAGGCAAATGGATGTCGCACGAAGAAGCATTCGGATGGTAAACTCAAAGACTTTAAACTTAAAAACTCATGTTGGACAATCTAAAGAAATACAATATAATATTAGCATCAAACTCTCCCCGCCGCCGCGAGCTACTCTCCGGTTTAGGTATCAATTACGAAGTGAAACTGATAAAAGGCGTTGATGAAAGCTATCCTCCACACCTTAAAGGATGCGAAATTCCGGAATTTATCTCACGCATAAAAGCAGCAGCCTATCGTCCGTTTATGGCAGAAAATGACCTCGTGATAACTGCCGATACAATAGTTTATGCCGACGGTGAAGTTCTCGGTAAGCCTAAAGACATGGAAGACGCAGTACGGATGCTGAAAATCCTGTCAGGCCATACGCATCAGGTAATGACCGGAGTTAGCATCACAACACGCGAGTTTCAGAGAAGTTTCTGTTCTGTATCAGATGTTACTTTCGACACACTGACAGACGAAGAAATAGACTTCTATATAGACAATTACAAACCTTACGACAAGGCAGGTGCATACGGCATACAGGAATGGATTGGTTTCATCGGAGTGTCAGGCATACATGGATCTTATTTCAATGTTATGGGGTTGCCGGTGCAGAGGCTTTATAGGGAGTTGAAAGAAATATAAAACGGCTACTTATTCATACAATAGTTGTATATAAAAATATATCCACCCAACTTATTTATTGATGGGTGGATATATTCATTATTATTCAAACAAAAGTTTAGCAAAACGATACAAACTTTCTCTCCATACAGGCCATGTATGACCACCTGGAGTCTCAAAATATGTATATTTCACACCAATCTCATCAAAACGCTTTAGCATATTCTGACAATTATTATAAGCAATATCTTCCTTGCCCCCCATTGTTATAAAGAATTGTTTAAAGCTTTCATTATATTGTTTTGTATCATTCTGAAGCATTTTATAATATTTCTCGACATCACCAAACATTTTGTTTTTATCATTGCTAAACCATCCAGAACTAAATACTCCCACATAAGAAAACATATCAGGATTTTCTATTACAGTATTCAATGTCTGAATTCCTCCCATAGAAAGACCGGCAAGAGCACGATATTCCTTACCTGTCTTTACCCTATAAGTATTTTCTACCAAAGGGACGCACTCATTAAGTAACGATCCAGTAAAATCCTTTGTATTACCATCAGTCATAACGACAATCATTGGAATAGCCTCTCCTTTAGCTATCAAATTATCCAATATTATATCAGTAAGTCCCTGCTGAGACCATCCACGCTCATCTTCTCCACCTCCATGCTGTAAATACAATACTGGGTATTCCTTATTATCCTTATTATAAAAAGGAGGGGTGTAAACATAAATCCGTTTCCATTCATTAGAAATCTTTGAAAAATAACGTTTCACACTTATCTCACCATGAGGTACGTCAGATATAGAAAAACGGATATCATCATCAGAATAAGGTACATCTATGCCACTCATCATACGGCCACATCCATAAAATGTCTCACTGGAAGGATCGTTAACCGCAACACCATCTATTAACAATGAATAATAATGAAAACCAACACCTAAAGAATCAGTTATACATTCCCATTCACCTTTTATATTTTTTTTCATGTTATATTTACGGCCAAGATCAAGCTGAACTGAATTTGCATCAGGAGCAACAATCTTAAATATAGCACGATGGTCTGAAGTTATGCGAGGATACTCAGAATTACGGATAGCCCACATAGATTTTTCATACCCAACAGCCTTGTCTTGAGCATATACTGAAACGGCTAAGACTAAAAACAAATAAGATAAATATGCTATTTTCATTTTATAAATATTTTAGTTTGTCATTGTATTATATTTCATCAATAAATTCTGAAATTCCATTTAGAATTATCACTATTCATATCAAACTTTCCAAGTGATGGAGTACTATCTCCTACAGATACCAACACTAATTCATCATCGCATCCAGGAATTTCTTTTGGCATAATACGGTAAGTACCATCTATAAGTTGTTCGATACGCCACAACTGTTCGGGAGCACCTGTAAATTCTGGAACAGTAACAACATCTGCATCCGAAGTAGCAGCTAGCGCACGGTTAGTTCCTTCTATCAATATCTTATAATATGGAGAACCAAGATAACCACCTGCATCTGGTACGGCTGTGATTGTCCATTTCTGATGTGGACGGAACATATAGTCTCCTATTCTTACACCTATATTACCTTTTGGCCATGTATCAATGACATCTGCAAGTGTCTGCGGTTTTAAAGGTACAACCGGTTCTTCAACTTTCTCCCAAAAGCGGTATCTAGGTGCATCCATACGTATAAAATCAACGGCAAGTTCAAGCGCATAACCTCTACGTTCTGACTCTATTTCATAAGTACCCTCCTTGAATATTTCACCGGCTACAGGCCATCCATCACGCCATAATAAAGGATAAATCGCCAATACGCTGCGACCACCACGTTTAAAATCAGCCTCAAAATGACATGACATTTTTTCTACACCGTCAGTTTCTATATAACGGCCGAAATGTCCGGCTCCTACCATTCCATTTCTGGCTGCTATAACCATTTTTCCTCCACCTTCTAACATTTCGCGCCCCATATTATCAACATAAGGCCCTTTCACATCACGTGATCTGCCAACTACAATATTATAAGTAGAATTAGGACCATCACAACAAGTACCGTGAGTTCCTAAAAGATAATACCAACCATCACGATAAAGCAAATCTGTAGCCTCACAGTCTATTGCTATATTTACAGGCTCATTACCTTCAACACGTTTACCTGTATTCGGATCTAATTCTACAAGCCTGATAAATCCAAAATATGTCCCATACGATAACCAAAGACGACCATCAGTTGGATCAAGCAACAAGCCGGCATCTATGGCATCACAATCCTCATCTTCTTTTGATGACGCCACAACAACAGGTTCGGTAAACTTAAAATCCGGAGAGTTCGGATCAAGTGTCTTATTCCACATTGTAAGGACCTCTCCACTATGCCCACCTCCAAGACCACCTCCTGTAGAACTATATGCAACTAAATATCTGTCACCAATCTTTATAGCATCTGGTGCTGCGCCGCGTCCAGGCCTTACAGCTCCACTATTCCATGTCCATCCGTCTTCTGAAATGAGCCCTCCTCCACCAGTTCCAAAAGTATAATATTTACCGTCACATTCCATTATAGTGGAAGGATCATGTATATAAGGTTCACCAACCTGAGAAAAAGTTTTTTCAGAAATAAAAAAAGATAATATTGATATAACACCGATATATAAATTTTCTTTATTCATAATCATTTATAAGTGATAGTTATGTTTTTAACAGGATTTCCATTCTCATCAATAAAACGTAAACAAAAGTCACTCATACCAGGACCGTTTATGACAGCGCCTCTTATGATATTTTTACCTTTCTTTAGAGTTAACCTTCTCGACATACAATCGTCCTTAACCATCCTCCTGTCACCAGAAAGAATTAAAGTTTCTTCACCATTAAGCCACCACATAGAAGCCGAATTAGAACCTACAGACATTCTGACGTTACATATATCATCAGGACAATTCAATACCGTTACGGCCCAAAACAAGACTCCATAAACTTGTTTGTCAAGATTTGAAGCAAACCGAAACAGTTTTACATTAAACAATTTGCTATCAAGTGCATGCCATTTAAGAATCCGATCACCTACCCTGACTTTATCTCCATCTTTAGGGACTCCATTAAACTGAGACGAAAAACACTCAGTAGTAAACGCTTTACGTATATAGCTATCAGTAAAAACTGTATTACTACGGTTAGGCTTGTTTATCGGCTCCAACAATAGCCACCTACGAATAAAGCCATCATTATCAGGATATATCACTTCATCGGTTGAACGGGAAAAATAGTTAGAAAAATCTATAGATGATATATCATTTTGAGAATTACCGTTCATACCAACAAACAGGAAACCTAAAAATAAAAATAATTTCCAATTAATTTTATTCATTCAACTAGATTTTTAATTTAACAATTTGGTTATTACTATATATTCTTAAACAAATAGAAACAATCAATTATTTTTCTTTAAAAAGCAAAGGTACAAATTCTTTAAGGCATCTACGCCATGTGAGAAATTCATGAGCTGTTCCGGGAGATTCATAATATATATTATTAATTCCTGCCGATTTCAAGCCGTCACTCATGTTTTTTGTTCTCTCAGGACGTTCTTCAGAACCTATACCTAAGAAAAATACATGTACTTTTTCGTTGAATGACTTTTTATCTTTAAACACGCCATTATAAGCTGTATCAAGATGTTCTATATCAATATTTCCAGCTCCACTGAATCCTCCTATATAGGCGAATTTATCCAAATTATTCAATGTTGTATTGAAGGTCAGGAGACCACCCCATGACAAACCGGCCATCGCACGGTTCTCTCTATCTGTCAGTGTCCTGAAATGGTTATCTATATGTGGAATGATTTCATTTACAAGAATGGACGGGAACTCTGCTCCAAAGCGCTTTCTAGCCTGCTCTGGTGTTTCACCAGCATTTGTCTTAAACACCTCTATATTGCCATTGTCCATCACCACTATCATAGGCTTACACTTACCTTCAGAGATAAGATTATCCATTATGAAATTCATTTTACCCTGATTTGACCAGCTTGTTTCGTTCTCTCCCATACCATGTTGTAGATACAAAACCGGATATCTTTTGTCAGAATTAATATCATATTCTGCAGGAGTATATACTATGCAGCGGCGCCACTCTTTACGTATATTAGAATAATACCAGCTCGGACTAACTCTGCCATGTGGAACATCTTTTATTGAATAATAATCAACTCCTTCCTCAGGAATTTCTATACCACTAACCCATTTACCCATTCCGAAAAATGGCTTTCCATTAGGATCGGCAGTAGCAACACCATCTATTATTATCTGATAATAATGAAAGCCAACTACTTCAGGTTCTTTTGAAACAAGTGTCCAATACCCATCATTTTGCTTAGTCATTTCACCCCTAAAACTTATTTCCACTTTTTTTGCGTCAGGAGCATAGACTTTAAAATAAACTCTACGGTCTTTCCCTATACGAGGATAATCTACTCCGTTGATATTATGTTCGTTAGCAATTGTTCCTGCAGGATATGTCTGCTGAGCTAAAGACATCAAAGGAGAAAAGGCAATAAGTCCCAATAAAAATCGTAATGTATTTTTCATAATATAAAAAAATAAATTATTAAATAAATATATCAGTTTTCAAAAAGTATCCGTCAATTAGCAGAATTACCTATCATATAAGGATTATTCTGTAATTCCTTTGACGGTATAGGCAAACGTAAATTTTTATCATAATTAAATGGTAAAGCACCTGTCAAACCAGTTTGTTCTATCTGAACCTTGTATTTATCTATTAAACAATTCAATATTGTTTGACTGTCAGGATCATTAGGATTATTATGCCAACGCATTAAATTGTAAAATCTCCAACCTTCAAGAAAAAGTTCAACAGAATACTCATGCTTTAACATTCTTCGTACAGAATTTATTTCTACACCAGGCAATACTACATTATTGTTTTTATCATAAACAGCACCAAGAACAGGCTTTGCTTTGATTACATCTTCTGCCTTTGGTAATTTGCCTCTTTCATATGTATAAAATAGTCCTGCATCAGCATCAGTAGTATTTTGCAATACATTATTAGCACGGTCTCTAACTTTATTAATATACTTTAGAGCTGTTTCTTCATCACCCAGTTCCAGACAACATTCAGCATACATTAAAAGTACATCCGCATACCTTAAAACACGTTCATTAATTCCACTACGCTGTAAATCCGGATACAAATTGTCATCTGAACAATATTTACGAGCACCAAACCATTTACCTAACCAACTATCATCTTGTACGCTGAACATCTGATTATAATCAATCCATTCGTTATCATATCTTTTATCACCCAAATTACCTGTATAATTAAAATGCGCTCCATTAGGTATCCACAATCCTTGATAAGCTCTCGGATCAATTATTGTTCCATTCTCATCTCTTTCAAATTCATTATAAAGAGCCAAAGACGGCATTGCATTCCACCAGCCTATCGGATCTGGTATTGTCATACAAATCTGACGCCACGTATTCTGACCTGCGTCCTTTAAATCCAAAGACATCGGTATTGAAGCCTCCAAACTCTTACAAAACTGTATTTCATACAATGATTCTATATTATTCTCATTGCTTTCAGAGGCATTATCTCTATAATCATTTACCAAATCATATTGTTCTGTCTGAATTAACTGGTCTAATATTTCATAAGCTGCCTTCCAGTCTGCTGAACCTGGACCTGCAGTTCCATCTAATATAGGGCGACCCATATATACCTTGGCAAGAAATGCTACAGCAGCTCCATTTGCAACTCTTCCAAGATTCTCCTCATTAGAATACAATACATCACTTGTAGGCAATAACGTTGCAGCATTTTTGAAATCATCTACCATATTCTTATATATTTGCCCCTTTTCACTTGGCTTGGCAAAAAAATCTTCATCACTCTTTACTGCAAAATTTCTATCAGGTATTTCATCTCCAAATAGCAACACTAAATAAAACCTACTCAATCCTCTAAAGAAATATGCTTCACCCTTCAATCTTTCGTACAAAGCCTTATCTTCTTGATTTTCAAGATTAAAAACATTCTTATTTTCTTCTATCTTCTCTATAGCTAAGTTAGCTGTATATTGTAAAGTATATAAATTAGAATAAATTTCATCGGTCGATCCATGTGCTGCATTTACTGTATAACCGGAAAGCTCTACAACTGTAGGATCACCAGCAGCAGCTTTAAATGTATATAATGCTTCATCACTTCTAGTATTAAGAATGTATGGCATATTTCTTCCCCATGACTGTAGGATCTGTGGAATATTATATGCTGCATTTACAGCATAAATCAAATGTTCTTTTGAATTATAATAAGTATCAACAGTTTCAGCTTCCGGATTATAATAATCCATATTTGGTTGACATGATAACAATGTACATGAGAGCGAAACTAAAACAATATTTTTATTAATAAATTTACTTCTCATAATTGTAACTTTTAGCAATTAAATAATTAGAAAGACAATTGGACTCCTGCAAAAAATTCTCTCTGACTATAATATCCGACAAAAGTATAGAACCTTCCATCAACGCCTCTATCCAATGTTGCACCTCCGTTAGGCACTTGTGGATCAAGCATTGAGTAACCAGTTATTGTAAACGGATTTTTAACACCTGCATATATTCTTAATCTACTAATTTTTAATTTAGATAAAACATTTGTATTAAAACTATATCCTAAAGTAATATTATTACAACGAATATATGAAGCGTCTTCTACAAAATAATCACTGGCTCTACTTGAATTTTGATTAGGGTCACCACTTATAACACGCGGAATATCAGTATCAGTATTAGCAGGCAAATGAATGGTTTCTCCTCCAGCGGTAGTAAATGTTACGTCAGTGGCACGAAAACAATCCTTTATATCTTCCAACTGATTATGTAATGCTTTACCTGCCAGTAATGTAGATTTATAATTGTTGTAAACATCTATACCTAAATCTCCCTGAAACAACATCGATAAATCAAATCCTTTGTAACCAAAAGATAAATTCAGACCTACAGATGCAGTAGGAATAGATGATCCTATAAAAGTTTTATCTTCTTCTGATATCTTTCCATCATTATTTAAATCAACAAACTTTAAATCACCGGCAGCAGCACTTGGCTGTAAACGTTCACCTTTACTATTTACATAATTTATTGCTTCATCATCAGTTTTAAACAGGCCATCTGTACGATATCCCCAAAACTGGGCGACCGGTTGACCTACAACTGTTTTGGTTACATTTGTACCTAATTGATCCAGAAATCCACCGACCAGTGATTCTGCATTACCCAAGTCTGTTACATTATTTCTATAAAAAGAGAAATTTGGAGAAACAGAATATTCAAAATCACCGACCTTATCACGCCATGTCGCCTGTAATTCAATACCCCAGTTTGTCATACTTCCTGCATTCATAACAACAGAAGAACCTGCACCTACTGAATTTGGCAACTGAACATTAAGCAACATATCCTTTACATTTCTTTTATAATAATCAAAAGTTATAGTCAAACGATCACGAAATGCACCCAAATCGAATCCTACTCCCATATCACATGTTGTTTCCCAACTTAAATTCCTATTTGCAATAGAAGAAGGCCTAGGAGCCGGAACACTAGAATCCACTGAATTATTAGTCTGCTTACCAAACGAATATGTATAACCAACTGTATTGACAACAGATTGATATGCATAATTTCCTACACCACCAGCACTACCAATCCATCCTAAAGTAGCCCTGATTTTTAAATTAGTCATCCAATTATCTGTCAATTTCTTCATCCATGGTTCTTCACTAATTCTCCAGCCAATAGAAAACGAAGGGAAATATCCCCAACGATTACCTTTGGCAAATTTAGAACTTTCGTCAGCTCTAAAGTTTGCAGTAAACATATATTTGCCACTATAAGAATACATCAGTCTGGCCAATACAGAATAATAAGCTTCCTCTGTTATAGTACCTGAAGATGACACATCATCCTGAAACAAGTTTTCCACTCCAAAGTCTGTTTGCTCTTGACTTCTTCCTGAAAATCCTCTTGTATATGTATAATATGTTTCAGATGAAAGACCTGCTATACCAGAAATATTATGATTACCAAAATCCTTATCAAAAGTAAACAATCCCTCTACCTGCTGACGGGAGTTTCCTGAATTAGTAGTTTCAAGCAAATTATAATTCTGAACACCACCTCCGCCACCACTGGCTAGAACAAATTTAGGTCTGAAACGTTGATAATTAGATGAATAATATGAATATGTATAAGAAAGTTTAAACTTTAGCCAATCAAATATTTTCAGCTCACCAAAAACGTTAGCTATACCTCTATACGATTTTGTTTTATTACGATCTTCATGTATAAAGAAAACCTGATTAGGAATATCTAACCCATCTCCCATTCCTGTTTGATAATATCCTCCATTAATATCTTTATTATTCTCATCATAAACAGGTTCATTAGGAGGTAGCTGAAGTATATTCTGTAATGATCCATCAGCGGTACTCTTATTATTTGAATATGTCAATTGCAAGCGCCCGCCATAGGTAAAACGCCCTTTTGTCCCTTGTACATATGCATAAATATTCTGTGACTGATTTCTTCTTTCTACTCCACTCTTGTCATCCGAAGTATAAGTGGCTCCAAATCTATAATTTAACACATCACTTCCACCACTAACTGCTAAATCATATTTCTGATAGAAATTATTAAAGAAATATTCATCCCACCAATCTGTTTCAGCCATTGGGTTACTTGGATTTGCATTATTTGAAGGGACAGAGGCTCTCCAACTACCATCTTCTCTAGCTTGTGGAGTTGCTGCATTATAGAATAATTCATTTGCATAGACAGCATAATCATAAGCATTTAAAACTTTCAGCTTTTTAGATGGCGTACCACTTCCCCAATAGCTATTAAAACTTATCTGCGGAGCTCCTGACTTACCTCTTTTGGTTGTTACCACTATTACACCATTTGCTCCACGCACTCCATAAATTGCAGCCGAAGCCGCATCTTTCAAAACCTGAATTGTTTCAATTTCATCATCATTCGGAACTTCTCCTCCTATCACACCGTCAACAACCCATAATGGATCTGTATCACCAGTAATGGAACTAGTACCACGAATACGAATCTTTCCTCCTGATACATTTACACCAGCAATATTACCTTGAAGCGCACTTTCTATTCCACCTGGTGCCTTTAAAACTTCACTAGGATTAAGAGTTGCAATAGAGGATGTTAAATCTGCTTTTTTCTGTACTCCATAACCAACAACTACAACTTCTTCCAATACTTCATTATCTTCTTTTAAAACTATTGACAAATTTTGCCCTGAAACATTTTGAAACTTCTGAGCCTTAAATCCTATATAAGACACCTCCAACTCAGAATTATCAGATATCTCCAAAATAAAATTTCCGTCTAAATCACTTATAGTTCCATTTGTCGTTCCCACTTCCTTAACTGTTGCACCAATTATGGGTTCACCAAAAACGTCAAGTACTTTTCCAGTTACTTTACCCGGAATTGATTGGCTTTTTGAAGGTGAATTTATTATTCTTTTAAGTATGATTTTCTTACCCTGAATTTCATATTCCAGACTTTGCTGTCCTTTTAAAATTTGTTTTACAACATCCTCAATTGTTGCATCATTTACAGATATCGATACCCGCTTACTTGTATTTACATCTTTAGATGAAAATACAAATGAATATCCTGTGTCTTTCTTTAAGCGTTCCATTGCTTCTTTCACTGTTACATTATTGATTTTCAGTGAAATATCTTGAGAATATGCAGATAAATTTAGGCAAAATGCTGCCGAGGCTACTAACATAGCCTTACTGAAATATCTCATAATTAGATGGTTTTAGATTTAAACTTCTATAATTTACTTTTTCAGATAATATAGATTTGTTAGATTTGTAATCTATAATTGACGGTGTCTTTCATAAGGTATCTGATTTTATTAAGGAGGATGTGGCCGCATTCTCCTTTATTTTTTACAGACACCAAAATTTGTTAACTTGTAGATGTCGTCATAGGCTATAATATTTTTAGGTTATACATAAAGTTAATAATCTCTCAATATTAATATACTACATACCTATTGTTTTCGTATTTATATTTCATCCTGTTTGTAGATGATATGGTTTCCAAAATGTCTTCAATTGAATTGCCTACAATTCTAAAACTACCATAAAAACGTTGATTCTTCAATGAATCGGCAACTTCTATTTTTACATTAAAACTTCTGGACAACTGTTTAGCAATATCTTCAAGCAATAATTCATCAAAATATAACTCATCTTTTGTCCATAAATTAGAATTAGAGGCATTTATCTTTGTTTTTACCATATGGCCTGATTCCTTAGATAATACTACTTTTTCATTAGGACTCATATAAACATCTGCAGATGCTACCAGCTCATTTTTCAATCTAACTTTTCCTTCCAATAGATTTACCACCACTTCTTCATCATCTGCATAGTTTCTGAAATTAAACTTGGTTCCTAAAACTGTTAAATCCAATTCTTTTGTCCTTATTTCAAAAGGAACCTTTTCATTTCGCATCACTTCAAAATACCCTTCTCCTTCAAGAGCCAAGTTTCTATTCTCAACCCCGAATCCTTGTGAGTAAATAATCTTGGAACCGGCATTCAGCCAAACCAATGTCCCGTCCGGAAGATAAAGTTTAGTTCGTGCTCCCATAGGCGCTTCAACCACTATATCTGAAAATCCGCTTTTCACAGTTTCCATTCCGCCCCAATAACCGGCGAATGGAAGTAATATAATAAGTATAGCTGCTGCCACACGGTAGAAAATTCTGAAACTGCGTGACTGGACAAATCTCTGTTTTTGCTTTTCAGCTACAGTAGCTTTTTCTACACGAGCCTTGAATCTTTCAAAAGCCTTTTCCTTGTCAAAGGAAGCCATGCTGCCTGCCACTCCGGACGAGAACCAAAGCTCTATTTTGTTTCTTACATAAAGACTGTTCTCTGCCGACTCTCTGCTCCATTCGGTGAGGGCCTTCAAAGATTGTGTATCTATATCTCCCGTAAGGTACTTAGATATAAGATTGTCTATTTCTTCTTTATGTATTTCTTTTCTTTCCATATATTTTATTGGTGGCTTTATAGGTTAGACAAAATAATAGATTTATAGGGTAGTGAAAAAATGAACTCTTTTTCATTTTTCCATAAAAATATATATCAGAATGAGTTTAAGATATTCTGCAAGATGGGTATTCAGATAGGCTAATGCGTTCTTAATGTGATATTTAACTGTATTTATGGAGATATTAAGTTCTTGAGCGATTTCTTCATATTTTTTTTGCTCAAAACGGCTTTTCTTGAAAACTTTGCGGCATTCGTCGGGCAGTGAGTTGATACAGCGCATCAGCTCATCCTCCATTTCCTGCTCGATGAGTGTTCCGAGTGGATGGTTTTCGTCGGCAAACAGTGTATCCAGAAATTCAATATTATCATCCGTAAGATAAGTTGAGAAACTGTGCTCCGTACGATGAGAGAGTGAGTTCAGCTCGTTAAGACAACGGTTACGTACAGACCTCATCAGATATGCACGGATAGTATGTGTGATTTCTATATCCTTGCGGTGTTCCCAAAGGTAGAATATGACATCGTCGACGATTTCTTCCGCCAAAGATTCATCGTTAAGTATCTGATTTGCAAAGCGGCAAAGGAGCGTATAATGACGGTCGAATATATGCTTGAAAGCCTTTTCATCTCCTTGTCTCAATCTTTCCAGAATCAGTTTTTCCATAATATCTAAATTTTTAATCCTGACAAATGTACAAAAAATGTTTCAGCATCAAAATTAATGGAAATAAATTATAAAAAAAATGCTTCGTCATTCGATATAAAACGACGAAGCATTTTTTATAGTATATTTCAGATACTGAAATTACCCTCCTCTTTCCCTATACTTCTGCGGAGACATCCCTACCTGCTTTTTGAAGAATGTCCCGAAACTGGAAGGATTGGGGAAATTAAATTCCTCTGAAATCTCCTGAATAGTCTTATTCGAACATTCTAGCTGAACCATACAATTGCGGATTATGGCCTTGAACACTAATTCCTGGACGGTATATCCGCAAACTGCTTTCGACAGCCCGGAAAGATACTTGGGAGAAAGACAAAGTTTGTCTGCATAAAACCCCACCCCACGCTCGGACATGAAATGACGGTCGATAAGCTGGATGAGACGGAGGAATATTTCCGTCCGCCTTGCTCCGACAGGACTTCCAGAAAGCAATTTCTTCCTAAAGACAGAACACAGCCTGTAAGTCAACGACAGAAGCAGGAAACGTTTTTCATTTACAGGAAAAAAGTCATCCTTATGAGGAGTGCCCGTAGCGATGAGAGATATGTAAGCAGTCACATCATCCTCATCACCTGTATTCCATACGCAATAAGTTTCAGGCGATATACGGTAATAAAGAAGAAGAGAATAGACAGTATTATCGAGCAAGTCGCGTATAGGCGCCACCTTATATATAATGATGCTGACTTTCACATCTTCTGTTTGTCCGGTTATGCGGAATGATGAGTTTTCATTGATGAATACCGTTTCCCCATCATGTGCTATATATTGCTTTCCGGAGAGATTGAAGGAAAATTGTCCTGAATGGCATACTATGACACCTATACCAAAATTGACAAACCCTTTTTTCATGCTTTCAGGAAAATCAAAAACCGGTCTGCCCGATGAACACACATCAGACTGACCGGAGATTTTTTCTTCCAGTTCCATCAATATTTTCGAACTGTTTTCCATATTGTGAGTTTGTGTGTTTGACTTCGTTGACCGTTGGTTGTGAGTTTTCAGACATCAACAAACCAAAGAACTTAAAAACAAACTCTACAAAGTTAGTAAATTTACTGGACTTAGCGAAAAAAAATCCCACTAAGCCGATAAATTCCTCTTACGATATGGATAAACAAGAACGAATATCATTGACAACATACATCCATAAAATGTCCACCCTGCCATCTCCTTCACTGCCGAAAGCGTGGCCTGTACCTGTATCTTGCCTTTGGCGGACATTGCAGCCATGTTCTCGGCTTCGGTCTCGCTCTTCCCCTGGTAACGCATTCCGCGTACCGTCATGTCGTACGAAGCCGCTGCTTGTGTCTCCACCCTGTCCGCATCGTGTGCGAAACGGGTGACGTAATATTGCTGGCGATTTTGCAATACGTTTGTATACAAGGCTGTTCCTATGCCGGGACCTATTATCATTCGGGCGGTGAACATCACGCAAAGCCACGACGACAGATACTTATAAGGCATACGCTGATTGGCATGTACTGCCGTGAGCGAATAAATCAGCATCATTCCCGTAGAGCGTATTATCACCGGATACTTCATCCTTTCGTAAAGCCCCACTGTCTGCACCTCAAAATACATGAACAGTGCCGACATGCCTATAAGGAAGAATCCCAGTCCGAACATGTACTTCAGATGCCCCCCCCTGGAACCGAATATCATGGCTATCACTCCTCCTATGAAATATCCCACCATGCACCAGTTGCCCAGAACGGCATTCTGCCAGTTGTCTATCTTCATGCCTATGCCGACAAACACGCTGACGAACATGGAACTGGTGTTGAATATCATGAGCAGAAGGAACAGCACCACGCCCATCCTGATGGTCTTGAGGCGGAACACATCCATGAGGAAATACGGCGAACTGCTCGATGATTCCATGTATATGAACAATCCGATGAAAATGACCGCAAGTACAGTGGCACGTACTATGGTAATGTCGTTGAACCAGTCGAGGGTCTTTCCGTAAATAAGCACATATATTATACACGTACACATTATGCTGAACACCGACACGCTGCCGAACTTCCTGAAATTGATAGGAAACCTGCGGGTGCCATAACTATGATACGGCATGGTGATGAATATTACCACTATGGCCGTCAGCGTCATTCCCATCATGTAATAGTACACATCCTGCCACTGGTACTCGTACGCGAGCCATGCTGTAAGCGACGTGCCTATCTGTCCGAGAATCATGAAGAACAAGTATATGGCAGGCTGGCTGACGCTTTTCTCTCTGTCGAGTTTGTCCCATCCTTCTTCTGTCTGAGGGTCCATGCCGGGAGTGATGTTACGCGTGGCCTCCATGCCAAAAGCATATTTTATGAGCGTAAAAAGGTTCACCATCATCAATACCATCCTCAGAAATCCCATGACGAGGCTACACAGCCCTAAAAGGAATATGCTGTCGGTGACGGCACACACGTAACTAAGCATGTACATGATGGAGAAACTCACTATGCACATCATCTTCTCCCGCCGGATGCATACCAGCCGGTAGAAGAACGGCGCGAATGCCGCCATGCCTATGGATGTCATGAAGCTGACGAACTGTATATGCTCCGACTGTATGCCTAAGCCGCTTGTCATCTCGCCGCTGTTTACCGAATACACCCCACCTATCGTGAGGATAGGGATGAACATCAACAGCAGTATTATGATGCCCAAGGGCTTGGGTACCCAATTGTAGAACGGGTAGTTTTTAGGACAACAAGCCATGACCGTTACAATTTAGCTTTTACAACAACCATCATGCCTGCCACAAGACGTTCGTTATCTTCTTCCGAAAGTTCCACGAAGTCTATCCTTACAGGCACGCGCTGGCGGATTTTCACAAAATTGCCGGCCGAATTGTCTGTAGGCACGAGCGAGTATTTGGAGCCTGTCGCCCCTGATATTGCAGTGATTTTTCCTGTAAACTCCTTGTCGCTCACCGCATCCACCAAGAGTTTCACTTCCTGTCCTATGTAGAGATTTTCCACCTGTGTCTCCTTGTAGTTGGCTATCACCCATTTCTGCGTGTCCGGAAGAATGTATGTGATTGTCTGGCCGGCCGAGATGAACTGTCCCTCTTCAATTGCGCGGCGTCCTAACTTTCCGTCGCATGGAGCTGTCACCACGGTATATGAGAGATTGAGTCTGGCCATCTCGAGAGCGGCTTGGGCACGCTGTATGGCGGCTTCAATGTTCTGCTTTCTGGTAGACACCTCGTTCACTCCTGAGAACGCCGCTTTCTGCTGCCTTTTAAGTCCTTCGAGTTTCTTGACGAGCGCATCGTGTTCGGTCACTATCTGTTCGAGCTGTATCGGAGTGGCGGCATTCCTCTGTACGAGGTTCTCGAAACGCTTGCGGTCTTTCTCAAGCTTGGCGATGCGTATTTCCACCTCTGAGATTGAAGCTTCATATACGGAAGCCGATGTCCGGGTGGTGTGCAGCGTATGGTCTATCACCGACGCTCCAGCCATGGCGTCCTTCAATGCCGCTTCGGCTTCCATGACGCGTATTTTGTATTCCCTGTCATCGAGCACCATCAGTGTATCCCCTTTCTTTACCGTCTGATGTTCAGTAAAGTATATCTTCTTTATGTATCCCGAAGCCCTCAGGTTTACTGGAGAAATGTATTGTTCTATCTGTGCGTCGTTGGTGGTTTCCTTGAGCCTGTAGTCGAGGAATACCATTACTATCTGATAAAGTCCCGCAAGCAAGACTATCACGCCCAAAGCACTTGCCATGTACTGGCGGCGGCGTTGTTTCTTCAGTTTTGCAGCTTGCTGTTCAAGTGTGTTTTTCTTTATATCTTTTGTTTCCATATTGATTGTTTTTAGAAGTTATTTATATAGGTGACAAGTTGACGAGTTGACAAGGTTACCGTCCGGATGGAAATCTTGTCCCCTTGTAACTGTAGCCTTGTTTACTATTATTTTAATAATGTCTCAAGTTTTCCGGTAAGTTTAAGCATCGTAAGATTGTTCACCCTATAGTTGTAGTGTGCAGTCACATAATTGTTCTGCGCCTCGCTCATACGCATTTCGTCCTGAAGCACTTCTGTCATCGACGCCACACCCTCACGATAGCGGTCGGAAGTCACTTCGTAAACATCCTCGGCCAGCAGGTAGTTGTCTTTCTGTTTTGTGAAATTGCGGCGACTGTTCATCAAGTCGTTCGTAGCGTTCAGATACCTGGTTCTTAAGCTCTTAAGAGCATTTTCGTACGACAGTTTCGTATTTTCAATGTCAAGTTTCGCTTTTTGTATCTTTGAGCGTTTGTCCAGCCCGTCGAATATAGGAACCCTGAGTGTCAGACCTATGCCTGATGAGTTATACCATTTGCTTGACGGTCCGGAGTGGAACCAGTTCTTGGCCTTGTCCGTGAATGCCGAATACATGAAACTTCCGGTAAGCGACAGTGAAGGAATATACCCCTGCGAAATCATCTTCTTCTGCTTCTCCGCCAGCGTGCCTTGTTTCTTCAGCAGTTCCAGTTCCGGCTGACCTTCGTACAGACCGCTCATTTCTACAGGGATGATGCTCTCCGTGTCAACCGGAGTTAGTGTGATGTCCGTTTCAGCAGGATAGTCTATCACATATTTCAACATGTTGATTTGCTGAGTGAGCATTGCCACTGCATTGTCATACTGTACCTGAAGATTTTCGAGGTTGATATTTACACGCTTCACATCCACTTCCATCGCCATACCATTGTCGAAGAAAGCGGTGGTGATGTCTCTCAGTTCCTCCAGACGAGTAATGTTTTCTTTCACTATGGAAATCTGTTCGGCAGTACTCTGGCCCAGGTAATACATCTTTGTGATTTGCATTATCAGGTCCTCACGTGCCTTGTCGTAAGAGAGAGTATTGATTTCATCCATCATCTTAGTAACCGACATGGCTGTATAGATGGTCTGGTTATAAAGAGGCATCTGGAGTTGCAGTCCTGCCGAAGCATTATACTGCAATGTCTTTGTCACATTGTAGGGATTGCCGTATGCGGAGCCGTCGGTGACTGAAACGGGAGGGTTGAAATTGTCGTTGAAAGATGCCACCGCATTGATTTGCGGCAACAGTTTGGAGCGGTTCTCCGAAATGCTGTGCTTTCCTTTGATAATTTCGTTGCGCTTTGTCTGCAGTGTCAGGTTATTCTCGATACCTATTTGCAGACATTCTTCCAGCGTCAACACCTGCTGCGCCCCAAGAGGTAAAAGCGAACAGGCAAAAGCAAAATTAAGTAATAGTCTTTTCATATCGTTTTTCTTGTTTATCCGGCACAAAGTTAGAGCGTTGCATTCAATCTATCGCTATGAAATTTTCGCTTTCACTGTTCATATTTTCCTTTTTCTGCTACGAAGCGTTATAATTTCAAATAGACCTATGTTAAGAAAAGTATTTTTTATCTCTTTAAAAACATACAATTCATTGGTATTTTATCCATTAAAGATTATTTTTGCATTATACTATTAAAATACAGTTATGAAAACAATATTTGCGACAATAATATCACTTCTGCCGACAGCTGTCAAACGACGAAGATATCTGCACTAAACACTCAACTTTATACCATATTTAAAGTTCAATCACAATGTATACAACCATGAAACTTCACTCATTCATTATAATGCTTTTATGTGCTGTTTTCTTTGCATCATGCAACAAGGAAGACAGCTACCCTACTTTTTCTTTCGACGCGAACGGTGAATGTTATATGCCTGATGTCGCCAATATCTCAATGGAAGAATTCAAATCATCCGTAGTTGGATATGGTTGGAAACATGTTATCACACATGAAATAGAGTGTGACGGAAAATGCACGACAAAAGACTATTACGAAGACTTGATAGGAGGAGGTCCAACTGTATCCGACAGGTTCAGGCATTTTGCATTCAGTCTTTTCTCCACAGACGAAGAAATGGAGCCGGAGGGAACGGACATCTACGATTTGAGCTACAACGAAGTGGTATTCAACAAGAATATGGAATTCAGGGAACCATCTGAAAACAGGTCACTAAGCTATGAATACTCAAGCATAGAGACTACTGTCCGTGAGGGATTTGCCGGAAGTATCATAAGCCATTATAACTGTTCATATATGCTTGTTGTCGATACCGACAAGAAAGCAAGACTCATACATTTACAGAACGGCAGACTATATCTGAAAGAATTTCTTCCAAAAGAAACATTGCAGACAATTATATAAAAAGGAAACGGAAGTTCCATTTCATATAAACTCGAACTGACTACAGCCGACAGAAGAGTTTTCTAGGTTTTACCGTTCAAGGTCACTTACAAAGAAGAATTCTGACGTAGTAAGTACAACACACACTGATAATCATGAGAACAAGAATTACAATTTTATCCATATTCTTTGCTTCACTGTTTACATGCTGTAACTCAGATGTTTTCATTGACAATTTCATTTCTGAATACCCTGATACATGTCGTGTAGAAAACGGCAAACCATATAAGCTGAATTTTGATTCAGATAACTGGGACATATTAAATGTCTATTGCATGACATCTTTGAACTATGATATATATGACCTTGACGGAAATAAAACAAACAATCGTCTTCCTCTCGAAAACGGAGAGACGGCTATCATCTCATACCAGAGTACATATTATAAATTCTTTATAAAAAAAAGGAATAACCAGGAAATAATTATACAATGTGATAAAAATCTGGAGAATTATCCTATCAGTTTCAGCATGGTAGTGGGAAATCAATACACACGAAGAACTATTAATGTACTGCTTAATCCTACAAACAAATTCGTCATCGACAGAGTGGAATACGATTTCGAAGATGATTTCTATTATAGTAACAACATTGTGGAACAAGTGGATGGAATGACGGTAAATAATTCCGGCTCAGAAGGAAGTCCTGTTACATTGAATTTCTATCCATTCAAGAACTCACTCAGAAGAATCAGACTCTATCCTGAAAATTATGAAATTTTCAACAATCTGGATAAGATTTTAGGAGAAAATCTTGCTGAGATACCCATACCGGACATTGTGAATGGAAAACCTGTCATACAGGGCACAAAAGCAACATTCGGACTGAAGGAACAAAGTTTCCTGACAGGCAGGCTCGACAAGGACTTTACGGTTTCCATAACAGTTCCATCGGGAGAGACAAAAAAGATAGAAGTATACAACTATATTGAAGAATTCGCCGCAAACTACAAAGTATATGCCTCAAATCCAGACACAGAAGAAGAATATATTTTTAAAGGAAGGCTCTACAGTGATGACCCGTTCGATTACCTCATGATTTCCCCTAAACCAGACCAGAAATAATGAAAAAATTAATTACAGCAGTACTGCTACTATGCTTGGTAGCAGTAAACATAAACGCAGAAAGACAGGACAGCGTTTCGAGAAAAATAATACACGTGATAGGTCTGGACTTCAAACCCGCATATACTTTCCCGACCAAAAGTTTCTTCAGAGGAGAGAATATGGCGCAATCTCCCATACGTACCAACCTATCAGGACACATTAAATATGGTTTCAAATTCAGTCCGGACAGCTACATGGGAAAAATGTATCATAATACCATTCAAGGTATAGGTATAGGTTACAACACTTTCAATAATACCAAAGAAGTAGGAAACCCACTCGCCGTATATGTATTCCAGACTTCCAGGATAGCATCTATCACCAGAAATCTTTCACTCGATTATGAATGGAATTTCGGAGCTTCATTCGGTTGGAAGATATATGACGCAGAAAAAAATCCATTCAACACTATAGTCGGTTCAAAGGCCAACGCATATATAAATCTGGGTTTCCTGTTCAACTGGCAAATAACAAATGAAATCTCATTAAGGGCAGGAATAGGTCTTTCACACTACTCCAACGGCAATACAAATTATCCCAACTATGGTGTAAATACGCTTGACGGCCGTATAGGAATGGTATGGTGTCCACAGGATGAAACAAAAACAGAATTGAAAAACAACAAACCGGCAGCGGTTACACCTAAGTATGGATTCAAACCATATATAAGCTATGACCTTATAGTATATGGTGCCACCAAAAAGAAAGATATTACATGGCAGGATGGTACAGGAGCGGTCATTCCCGGAAATTTTGCAGTTGCAGGACTGAATTTCAATCCGATGTACAACTTCAATAAATATTTCCGCGCCGGACTGTCGCTTGACGCACAATATGACGAAAGCGCCAACATTAACAACCATATTGCAAATACCGATACGCCTACCGATGATGTTAAATTCTTCAGACCCCCATTCATAGAACAGTTCTCACTCGGATTGTCGGCGAGAGCTGAAATAGTAATGCCGATATTTTCAATAAACCTTGGTATCGGAAAAAACTTTGTATGCCGTGGAAATGATACAAATTCTTTTTATCAGACCTTTGTACTGAAAACTCATATTACAAACAAGATATTTCTGCACGTTGGGTATCAATTATATAAATTCAAGAATCCTAACAACCTAATGTTAGGTATAGGTTACAGATTTAATGCAAACAAGAACAGATTCTGATAAAATCTTCTCAACTAACAGATTGTCCCAATGAAAATAATTATCACATATTATCATCTGTAATATTTTTTTGCTAACTTTGCGAGCGTCTAAGAAATAAAGAAAAAACTCTTTAATTAAAATATTACGATTATGATGACAATTGACAAATTCAACTTTGCCGGTAAAAAGGCAATCGTTCGCGTTGACTTCAACGTGCCTTTGAATGAAGAAGGTAAAATCACAGACGACACTCGTATCCGCGGTGCCCTTCCTACATTGAAAAAAATCCTTGCTGACGGTGGTGCTTTGATTATCATGTCACACATGGGTAAACCAAAAGGCAAAGTAAACGCTAAATATTCTTTGAGCCAGATTGTTGACGCTGTTTCTGCAGCTCTTGGTGTTGAAGTAAAATTCGCTCCGGACTGCGCCAAGGCTTCCGATGCTGCTGCAGCTCTTAAACCAGGTGAAGTTCTTTTGCTTGAAAACCTCCGTTTCTATCCTGAAGAAGAAGGTAAACCGGTAGGTATCGATAAAGAAGACCCTGCTTACGAAGATGCCAAGAAAGCAATGAAAGCTTCTCAGAAAGAATTCGCTAAGACTCTTGCTTCATACGCTGACTGCTACGTTATGGATGCATTCGGTACTGCTCACCGTAAACATGCTTCTACAGCAGTTATCGCTGACTACTTCGATGCAGACCACAAGATGTTGGGTTACCTGATGGAAAAAGAAGTTAAAGCTGTTGACAACGTATTGAAAGACATCAAACGTCCTTTCACAGCTATCATGGGTGGTTCTAAGGTTTCTACTAAGATTGGTATCATCGAAAACTTGATGGATAAAGTTGACAACTTGATTCTTTGCGGTGGTATGGCATTTACTTTCGCTAAAGCTAAAGGTGGTAAAATCGGTAACTCATTGGTAGAAGACGACAAACTTCAGTTGGCTCTTGATATCATCGAAAAAGCTAAGGCTAAAGGTGTTAACCTTGTATTAGGTTGCGACTGTATCGCTGCTGACGCTTTCGCTAACGATGCTAACACTCTGGTTTGCGATGATACAAATATTCCTGACGGATGGCTGGGTCTTGATGCAGGTCCTAAGACTCGCGAAGAGTTCAAGGCTGCTATCAAGGGTGCAAAAACTATCTTGTGGAACGGTCCTGCAGGTGTATTCGAAATGGACAACTTCGCAGGTGGTTCTAAGGTAATCGCTGAAGCTATCGCTGAAGCTACTAAAGAAGGTGCATTCTCACTCATCGGTGGTGGTGACTCTGTAGCTTGTATCAACAAG
>Juniper_p1__coassemble_336_pt1 | contig 30966 bp, 27 predicted proteins | sample Juniper_p1__metabat2_low_PE_029 | metagenome-assembled genome bin Juniper_p1 | reverse complement strand
GAATGCGAAACATTTAGTTTCTTCGCGAAGCAACATAGCAGCCAAGTTACCGTGGCCGATACCTACTTTACGGTCGTCAGCTACTGAACCCGGGATACAGAATGCCTGCAAACCGATACCGATAGCTTCAGCAGCTTCAGCAGCGTTTTTGCAACCTTTCTTCAATGCGATAGCTGTACCTACAACGTATGCCCATTTAGCATTTTCGAAGCAGATAGGCTGAGTCTCTTCACAAGTTTTATAAGGATCAAGACCATACTGTTCGCAGATAGCGTTAGCTTCTTCGATGTCTTTGATACCGTTAGCGTTCAAAGCAGCAAGAATCTGTTTGATACGACGGTCCTGGCTTTCAAATTTTACTTCTCTAATCATAATGTTCTTTCCTCCTTATATTATTCGTGACGTGGATCAATGTGTTTAACTGCACCCTGTTCTGCTGTGAAGCGTCCGTAAGTACCTGTTACTTTCTTCAATGCTTCGTTAGCGTCTGTACCTTTCTTGATTTCATCCATGAACTTGCCAAGGTGAACGAATTCGTATCCGCAGATTTCATCGTTTTCATCCAAAGCGATAGTCTTGATATATCCTTCAGCCATTTCAAGGTAACGAGGACCTTTAGCCAATGTTCCGTACAATGTACCTACCTGGCTGCGAAGACCTTTACCCAAGTCTTCAAGACCTGCACCAATCATCAAACCGCCTTCTGAGAAAGCTGACTGAGTACGTCCGTAAACAATCTGCAAGAACAATTCGCGCATTGCAGTGTTGATAGCGTCGCAAACCAAGTCAGTGTTCAATGCTTCAAGAACTGTCTTACCTGGAAGGATTTCTGAAGCCATAGCTGCAGAGTGAGTCATACCTGAGCAACCGATTGTTTCAACCAATGCTTCCTGGATGATACCTTCTTTCACGTTAAGAGTCAGTTTACAAGCACCCTGCTGAGGAGCACACCAACCGATACCGTGAGTCAAACCGGAAATGTCTTTAATTTCTTTTGATTTAACCCATTTTCCTTCTTCAGGAATTGGAGCCGGACCATGATTAGGTCCTTTTTTTACAACACACATGTGTTCAACTTCGTGTGAATAAGTCATATTCTTTACGTTTTTATTGGTAATAAAAAAATAAGTTATTTCGTAAACCTTTGGATATGCACACTTGCTTTTTCCGAACGCAAATTTACTTCTTTTATTCTTTTTTGCAACCTTAGTGTGCAAACTTTTTCTTACATTTTAGGATAATTTTTGTGTGCAATGTTGCTTTTGTAAACTCAACTTTACAATTTGATTTATACTCGCAAAAAAAATGCTTCGTCGTTTAAACCAAAGCGACGAAGCGTTTTGACTTGAATGACGAAGCATTTTTTTTGAGCATATTACTTTTGAAGTGTAAATACAAATACCAGTCCTCCGTTTGGAGCATTCTTTGCAAATATTGTTCCTCCGTGGAACAGTACTGCGTTCTTCACAATGGCAAGTCCCAGTCCGGTTCCGCCAAGTTTTCTGGAGCGTCCCTTGTCTACTCTGTAGAACCGTTCGAACAGGCGCGTCAGATGTTCTTCTTCTACACCTACTCCTGAGTCTGAGAAACTGAAGTAGTAGAATGTATCGTCTTCGCGGAAACAGTTTATTGTGATTTGAATGTTTGTTCCGGCGTATGCTATTGCATTGTCCATTAGGTTTCTGAAAATGGAGTAGAGCAGAGAGTGGTTTCCGTTTACCATAAGTGCCTGCGGCATGAGGTTTATTACCCTTATGCACTTTTCTTCCAGTCCGAGTGCTACTTCGTTTATGATATTGTCTACCACCAGACTGAGGTTCACGGCTTCCCTTTCCATCATTTCCGGTGCCTCGTCCATTCTTGTCAGAACAGATATGTCGCGTAGCAGGGTAGTGAGTCGGTTACTCTGGGCATAGCTTCTTTCCAAAAATGTTCTCACCGTGTCTTTAGGGATATTAGGATTGCTGAGTATTGTTTCCAGATATCCCTGAATGCTGCTTACCGGTGTTTTCAGCTCATGGGCTATGTTTTGGGTGAGCTGTCTTTTCAGCCTTGCCTGTTCTTCTTCCTGGGTAATATCGTTTATTGATATTTCGAACGACAGGTCCTGGAAGATGATACACTCTATGGTGAATGTTCTGGCATTCTTATTCAGATGGTGAGTAACCCTTTTTTCTTCTTTACTGTAATTCCCTTCGTTTTTATTCAGAAACTCGATGATGGGTTTCAGCTCGGGGATTGTAAAGATTTCGTCTGTAGAGCTTAGGTTGCGGTCTGAAATGTTATTGATGTATTGTGTAAACAGGCTGTTTACTAAAATTTCCTTTCTTTCTTTCGTGAATACACCAAGTCCTTCGTGCGAGGTCTGAAGGTGTGAAATCAGTTTTTCTCTTTCTATATACAGTGCTTCCTTTGCTCTGTGCAGTCTTTTGTAGATAGTAATAATGTGCTGCGATATTTCTCCCAATTCGTTTTTAGGGAATGTACGCAGAATGTCCATGTCTATAGGTTCGTTCTTGTCGGCTTTGAGGGCGAACTGCTGCAGGTTGGTGATTGATTTTCCGAGCTTGTAGGTGAACCTGTAGAATATCACCATGAGGACTATGCAGATAAGGAAAGTGAACCATATATATCCCATGTCTGCTTCAAGATGTTCAGTCAGGCTGACATTGTATGGCAGTGCCGAACGCAGAATGATGCGGTGCTTCGGGAAATACTTGGCAGAGTAGAAATACTCTTCTCCATCAATACTTTCTGAAAATCTGCTTATGGCATATCCACTGCCATACATCAGTGCGTCCTGTACTTCCTTTCTGGAGGAGTGGTTTGAAAATTCACTCAGATTTTTATCTGTCGAATCGAATATCACTTTTCCTTCAGGCGTGATAATAGTGACCCTGAGATTTGGAATCATATGGGTCATTATGTAATGTTTCAGAGAGTCCAACGAACCGGCATCAGCCATATATCCATACAGCTGTTCATTATAGTTCTGTAATTGAGTGTTCAGCAGTTCTGTCTTGTATGATTTTTCGCGCTGGTACTGAAACAGCATGAAGCATGCTGCAAACGCTATGAACAGTGTTATGACAGAAAGGAACAGTTTACGGCTGAATGTAAGCAGACGTATATTAAACTTTGTCATTTTTACGTTTTCAATTAATTATTCACATTCGAAACAATATCCATATCCCAGACGTGTTACAATGTATTTGCCGTATTCTCCAATTTTCTTTCTTAATCTTGTGATATTAACGTCGATGGTGCGGTCCAGTACATATACTTCGTCATGCCATACTTTGGCCAAAATGTCTTCGCGAGAAAATACTCTTCCCTGATTCTGAAGAAGAAGCAGCAGAATTTCAAATTCTTTCTTCGTGAGTGAGATTTCTTCGCCACGTATCACTACTTTTTTCTTATTTGAATCCACTACCATCTCTTTGAAAATAAGCTGGTCATTGCTCTTGTTTTGCACGCTTGCAGTGCGTCGGATAACAGCTTTGACTCTGGCCAATACTTCCCTGAGGGAGAATGGTTTCGAAATGTAATCGTCCGCTCCTAAATTAAAGCCTGTAAGGGTGTCATTTTCAGTGTCCTTGGCAGTGATGAATATGATAGGGATATTGGCTGTATTCTTGTTCTTTTTCATCATGCTTGCCATTCTGAAACCTGATATTTCTCCCATCATGACATCCAACAGCAGGACATTGTACTGGGTGAGGTCAAGTTTCAGTGCTTCTTCAGCCGAGTTGGCTGTGTCTACCAGGTAACCTTCGGTTTCCAGATTGAATTTCAAGATTTCACACAAATCTTCTTCATCATCTACGACTAAAATTCTGTAAACGCTCATAATGCCTTTATTTATTGTTTTACAAATGTATGCAATATTATTTTCTGCTGCAAAGATGATGCGATTTTATTACTGAGGTGTGAAATAAATGTTACAATTCTGTTACAAACTTGGTTTAGTGAACTCTCCTGCAATAGAGCGGCTCATTTCGTTTCTTATCTCCCGAGGGCTAAGTCCGTGTCCAAGCAGGAACATAAGTTTCGTCAGAACACTTTCTACTGTAGCATCGTATCCGCTAATAACACCGGCGTCGAGCAGATGTAGTCCGGTTTCGTAACGTCCCATTTCCACCATACCGGTTTGACATTGCGAGATGTTCACTATTACGATTCCTCTGCTTGTTGCCTCTGCAAGAAGTTTTATGAACCATTCCTTTTGTGGTGCATTTCCGGAACCGTATGTCTTGAGAACTACGGCTTTAAGTCCCGGGGTGTTGAGTACGGTTCTTACAAGATTTTCCTGTATTCCTGGGAAGATAGTCAGTACCAATACATTTGTGTCGAAAACGTAATGCGGGTGCATAGGCACTCCCGGTTTTACTTTCCTTATTTTGTCGTATTCATATTTGATATGAATTCCTGCTGTAGCGAGGGCAGGATAATTATATGAACGAAAGGCATTGAAATTCTCTGCATTGATTTTAGTCGTACGGTTTCCTCTTAGCAGATGATTCTCAAAGAAGATACATACCTCAGGTACTACAGCTGTTCCGTCCGGATGTTTTGCTGCAGCTATTTCTATAGATGTGATTAGATTTTCTTTTCCGTCGGTACGCAATACACCGATAGGTAATTGGCTACCTGTCAAAATCACCGGTTTGCTCAGATTTTCAAGCATGAAGCTCAGTGCAGATGCTGTATATGCCATGGTATCGGTGCCGTGAAGTATCACGAAACCGTCGAAGTTGTCATAATTATAGTCGATTATTTTCACCAGTTTAGCCCAAAGTGAAGGCTCCATGTCTGATGAATCGATAGGAGGGTTGAATTGATATGATGAAATGCGATAATTGAATCTTTTGAGTTCAGGAACGTTTTCCTGCAATTGGTCAAAATTGAATGCTTCCAAAGCCCCTGTCTCAGGGTTCTCTATCATTCCTATGGTACCTCCTGTATATATAAGCAGGACTGAGGGATAATCCGGTTTTATCATAATGCAGTATCTGTATCTATCTTGTTTCTGTTTCTGCAAAGATAGGGAGTTTATATCTTATTTAAAAATGTTAATCAATTTAATTTTGGTGGTTGAGGTGACTATTGTCAATTAAAAGTGTTATTGAATGATGTTTTATATCCTTGTGTGGTGACTATTTGTATAGCATGGGTTTCTAATTGTACCTGTTTTGATAGTCAAAATGAATATCTGTTTTACGGGTGATAATGTTGTAAAAAAACTAAAATGTGAATGTGAAACTATATTTATTAATTCAGAGCTTTATGAAAAATGATGATGCTTAAGGTGGAAAATTCTTAGAATTTTTGATTTATATTATAAAGATGTATATTTGCATAAATAATCTAAGTATTAATATTAAAACCGTAATTAAAGTATGAAATATATTTCTCCCGGTTCATGGTTCTCGCTGGAATATCCGGCAGGATGGCATGAGTTTGAAGATACTGAGGACAGCTTTCTGTTTTATAATCCTGAAAAGTGGAACGGTAATTTCAGAATATCAGCTTTTAAAGGTCAGGACAAGAATTATGCTGATGAGTGTATGGACTATGAATTGAAGAACAACAGGACTTCCAGACTGGTAAAGGTGGGCGAATGGCCATGCGTTTATTCTACCGAGAATTTTCAGGAAAACGGCAACTGGTACACTTCTCATTTGTGGATAACCGGAAGGGGAGATATATCTGTAGAATGTTCGTTTACTGTAGCCAAAGGAGAAAGCATGAAGCCGGCGGAGAATATAATAGCTTCGTTGAAAGTGAGATGCGAAGGCGAAAAACCATGGAAAGAGATAATTTCGGTACGTGTACTTGAGATTAATGCCATTAACGAAAGCTTCGACTGGGCAGTAATGACTATAAAGAAACAGCTCACAAAGGATTTTACTTCGTCCGAGGCGGATATAGCCAACATTCAGAAAGTTATGGATAGCGGTAAGTTTAACAACAGCCAGCGTCAGGCATGGGAATCATTCGGAATGGCTTTCGGAGCTATACTTGTTAATGAAATGGATGGCATGGAATGGGTTACTGTGATAGACGGACAGAAAGAAATGCCGGCACTGAAATTTGCCGATACTGATGTTATGGTATATCCGCAGCAGTTGGTATGGAGCAGAGTGAAGAACGGTAAGTCATGTAGCTTGAAAGCCGAATTCGAAAAGATTAAGGAAGAGGTGGAAAGGACAATTAATAATTAAAAATTAATAATTGTGAGTTTACAAAGTTACAGTAACAAGTTTACAAGATTCTCCGTCCGGATGGTAAACTTATCAACTTAAAAACTCATCAACTTAAAAACTTACATTTTTACATGACTCCATATTTACAGGTAGAAAATCTTACCAAATCGTTTGGTGATTTGGTTCTATTCAATTCAATATCTTTCGGAGTGGCTGAGGGACAGCGTATTGGTCTTATAGCGAAGAACGGCTCCGGAAAAACTACTTTGCTTAACATTCTTGCCGGAAAGGAGGGCTATGACGATGGAAAGATTACATTCCGTCGCGACCTCCGTGTAGGTTATCTTGAACAGAGTCCGCATTATCCTGACGATATAACTGTACTCGAGGCATGTTTCTATCATGGTACTCCTGTGGTACAGCTCATTAAGGAATATGAGAAATGTATGGAAACCGAAGGAAATCCCGGATTGGAGGACTTGCTGGCACGCATGGAGCACGAAAAGGCATGGGACTATGAAAGAAAGGCAAAGCAGATTCTTTCGCAGTTGAAAATCAGGGACTTCAATCAGAAGATAAAACAACTCTCCGGAGGTCAGCTCAAACGTGTGGCTCTCGCCAATGTGCTTATCACCGAGCCGGACTTGATTATACTTGATGAGCCTACCAACCATCTGGACCTCGATATGACAGAATGGCTGGAGGAATATCTCAAGCGCGGTACTCTTAGTCTGCTTATGGTAACCCATGACAGATATTTCCTTGACCGTGTATGCTCCGAGATTATCGAACTTGACAACAAGCAGGTATATTCATATACAGGAAACTATAGTTACTATCTCCAGAAACGCCAGGAGAGGATAGATGCCGCCAATGCGGAAATAGCAAGGGCAAACAACCTATACCGTACTGAGTTGGAGTGGATGCGCCGTATGCCGCAGGCACGCGGACACAAGGCAAGATATAGGGAGGAAGCTTTTTATGATTTGGAGAAGGTGGCTAAAAGAAGAATGAACGATTCGAACGTGAAGCTGGATGTGAAGGCTTCATACATCGGTTCGAAAATATTCGAAGCCGACCATCTCTATAAGAGTTTCGGTGACCTGAAGATTCTTGACGATTTCTCATACATCTTTGCTCGATATGAAAAGATGGGTATCGTGGGAAACAATGGTACAGGAAAATCAACCTTCATAAAAATCCTCATGGGATTGCAGCAGCCTGACAGCGGACGTTTGGACATAGGTGAGACAGTACGTTTCGGTTACTATTCTCAGGAAGGACTCCAGTTCGACGAACAGATGAAGGTGATAGACGTGATAACTGATATTGCCGAGGTGATAGAGCTGGGTAACGGCAAGCGACTTACGGCATCGCAGTTCCTGCAGCACTTCCTCTTTACTCCGGAAACCCAGCATAGTTATGTATATAAGTTGAGTGGTGGCGAAAGACGACGCTTGTATCTCTGTACTGTACTGATGCGTAATCCTAACTTCCTTGTTTTGGATGAGCCGACGAATGACCTCGATATCGTGACATTGCAGGTATTGGAAGAATATCTCCAGAATTTCAAGGGATGTGTTATTGTGGTGAGCCATGACCGCTATTTTATGGATAAGGTGGTAGACCATATCCTTGTATTTAACGGGCAGGGGGATATCCGCGACTTCCCTGGCAATTATTCTGATTATCGCGACTGGAAACTTGCAAAGCAGGACCGAGAAAAGGAAGCAGCCAAACCAAAGGAAGAGAAAACTCAGAAGGTGCGCTTGAACGACAAGCGCCGCATGACCTTCAAGGAAAAGAAGGAATTTGAACAGCTGGAAAAGGAAATAGCTGAGCTTGAAGCAGAGAAGAAGGCTATAGAAGATGCTCTTTGCAGCGGAACTTTGAGTGTGGACGAACTCACTGAAAAGTCGAAACGTCTGCCTATACTTACTGACGAGATTGATGAGAAGACCATGCGCTGGATGGAACTTAGCGAAATAGAGGGATAAGATATGGATTTACGTAATAGACTCCTTCAGCGTTTGAGTCAGGACGACATACACGAAATGTGTTTTATCACTCAAGGTACGGAAAATGATAGTCTGAAAGAAGAACTATATACCCTGATATCTGATGATGATGTCAGGGTTTCATATAATGCTTTGTGGGTGTTCACCTATTTTGACCTATCGAACAATAAATGGCTGTATGCAAAATATAACGAATTGATTGATAAGGTTATAGCTGAAAAGCATGAGGGGAAGAGACGTTTGCTTCTCACTCTTCTGTTGAGGCAATCGTTTGAATGTGATACTTTGCGTACCGATTTTATTGATTTTTGTTTAGAAACTATACAGTCATCGCACGAGTCGTATGCTAACCGTGCTTTGTGTATGAAGTTAGCTTATGAGCAGTGCAAGTTCTTTCCGGAGCTTCTGTCTGAATTAAGCAATTGTCTTGAAATAATATCAACTGAGCCTTTATCTTCAGGACTGAAAACGGCTAAACGGAATGTGATGAAGAAAATATTACTTACCAACATAAAAATGTCTGTTGATTAATGGTATTTGTTTTTATTATTTGTCTAAAGATAAATAAATATTAAATAGATTAATTAAGGCCAATAATAAGAATAATGTATATTTTTTTTTCTGTATTTTTGAGGATAATCAGGTATATAAGGCTTGAAGTATTATAAGCCCTGCCGGACTGATGCTTTGATTCTGATTAAATAACAAAACAGCAAACAATCACGCGCGTATCAAACGATTGTTTGCTGTTTTTATTTTATTTCTCTTTCAACTCCTTGTTTATACCGTCTATATAGTCAAGTATCTCCTGTCGTCCGGTGCCGTTTTCAGATGAAGAAACAAAATGAGGAGGGAGTTCTTCCCATTGTTCTTTCAGTTTGTTAAGGTAGTTGTTTACATTCTGTCGTGTTTTGCCTACACTCTGTTTGTCTGCTTTTGTAAAGATTATAGCGAACGGAACGCCGTTTTCGCCCAGCCATTCTATGAATTCAAGGTCAATTTTCTGTGGCTCATGACGGCTGTCGATAAGAACAAAAAGGCATGTGAGCTGTTCACGTTCAAGAACGTAATATTCGATAAGGTTCTTGATTTTCTCCATCATCTTCTTGCCTCTAAGAGCGAATCCGTAACCTGGAAGGTCTACAAGAAACCATTCCTTATTGATAAGGAAATGGTTGATGAGCAGAGTTTTACCAGGTGTAGAGGATGTCATTGCAAGTTTTGGATTCTTTGTCAACATATTGATGAGGCTGGATTTACCTACGTTGGAACGACCTATGAAAGCATATTCCGGTATATCCGATTTTGGACACATATCAGCTCTTGAGCTGCTTATTGTGAATTCTGCACTTTTTATTTCCATATATGTATATGAGTTTTTAAGTTTTTGAGTTTGTTGATTCTGTTCTGTAATGGCACTAATGTACTTTCATATTTATACTCAATGCTGCAAGTCCCATGAATGTGAGAAGGCCGTTGAGCATCAGCATTTCATAACCGAATTTATATCCTGTGACATTGAAAGTTAAGATATCAATCATATAACAAACCACAGGCGATGCGATTGCTATGTATGGAACGTACCTGTCGCGAGGTTTCAGTTTTGTAAACAGACCGAAACAGAACAGGCCTAACAGTGGGCCGTATGTATAAGATGCCAAAGTATAGATAGTATCTATTACGCTTTGACTGTCTATAGCCTCAAAAATCAGTATGCATATCACGAATATAGTACTAATACCGATGTGTGTGATTTTTCTTATTCTGACAGCTTCATTTTCTTTTAGCTTGTCTGTATTGAGAATATCAATACAGAAACTTGTGGTCAGTGCTGCCAATGCCGAATCGGCACTTGAGAATGCAGCAGCTATAATTCCTATGGTGAAGAACACAAGGACGGCATATCCGAGGTGTCCGCCTGCCGCAAACATCGGAAGTAGGTCGTCGCCTTTGGCTGGGATGGCTATGTTCATTTGTGTGGCTGCCACCATAAGCAGAATTCCCAATGAAAGGAATAGCAGGTTTACCGGTACGAATGATATTCCGTAGCAGTACATATTCTTTTGTGCTTCTTTGAGGTTACGGCATGAGAGGTTTTTCTGCATCATATCCTGATCGAGTCCGGTCATTACTATGGTTATGAATATTCCGCTGAAGAACTGTTTGAAAAAGTTCTGCTTAGACTGCCAGTCGTCGAAAACGAATATTCGGCTTTCGCTGCTGTTCTTTATGGTGTCTATCACTCCTCCAAAGTTTAGATTCAGTTTGCCTGCTACATTATATAATATCAGCCCTAAGGCAAGCAGCAGACACAATGTCTGCAAACTGTCAGTCCATACTATCGTACGGATTCCGCTTTTGTGAGTATATAGCCATATCAGAGCTACTGTTCCTATGGCTGTAACGGCAAACGGTATATTGTATGCATCGAAAACATAGTGTTGCAGGATTATACACACAAGATAGAGTCTGGCTGCTGCTCCAAGCATCTTTGATATGAGGAAAAATGAGGCTCCTGTCTTATATGAGTATCTGCCAATTCTTTGTCCAAGGTATGTATATATGGACGTGAGATTCAGCCTGTAATATAAAGGAAGGAGTACGTGTGCTATTATCAGATACCCGAAAAAGAAGCCCATACACGTCTGCATGTATGTCATATCAATGTTCTTTACCATACCTGGTACTGATACGAATGTAACTCCCGATAGTGATGCTCCTATCATTCCGAATGACACTATGTACCATGGCGACTGTCTGTTGCCGCGGAAGAAAGCATCATTGTCTGAATGGCTGTGGGCTGTGATGCGGGATATGCCGAGAAGTATCCCGAAATAGACTATTATAGTTATTAGGATAAATATTCCGTTCATGCGATTAGTAATATTAAAGCACAAAGATAATCAGATTTTTTGTATTTTTGCATCTTGTCGTAAACTAACAGATTTACAAACCTAAAAACTAACAAACTTAAAAAATAATGAACCAACAATATCCGTCTGTACTTTTAGAAAAGGCCGTCGATGAGTTTTCGCGTTTGCCTGGAATCGGGAGGAAGACTGCCATGCGTCTGGTACTTCATCTTCTTCGTCAGGATACAGAAACTGTTGAGGCTTTTGGCAATGCTATCGTTACTCTGAAGCGCGAGGTCAAATACTGTAAGGTCTGTCATAATATTTCAGATACTGACGTATGTCGAATCTGTTCTACACCTTCGCGCGATTCTTCTATAGTGTGTGTGGTAGAGAATATCCGCGATGTGATGGCTGTAGAGAATACCCAGCAGTTCAACGGACTGTATCATGTGCTCGGTGGGGTAATTTCACCTATGGATGGAGTAGGGCCGGGAGACCTTCAGATAGACAGTCTGATAGACCGGGTAAAAGCCGGTGGGGTAAAGGAGATTATACTTGCACTCAGTTCAACTATGGAGGGCGACAGTACCAATTTCTATATATTCCGTAAGTTGAGTGGGCTTGACGTAAAGATATCAGTAATTTCCAGAGGTATCTCTATCGGAGATGAGCTTCAATATACTGACGAAGTAACTTTGGGACGTTCGATAGTAAATAGAATAGAGTTTACAGGTAATATGTAATTATAAATACAAGAATATGATGGAAAAAAAGATAAAGGCACTTCTAACGTTACTTAAAATAGAATTCTATGCCATGTGGGTGATTGTCATAGGATTGATAGCAGGATATGAGTGTGGAATCCTGGAAGAAGGAGTGTTGATAGGTAATGATAACGCTATGTATGTGGCACAGCTGACCGGTGTTCTGCTGGCCATATGTCTGATACCCATGTCATTGCGTATCTTAAATCTGTCGCTTACCAAATATATCAAAACTCTTAATATAGAGAATGCCCTCAAGAGTTATCGTCGATGGAGTGAGGTGAGGATTATTCTTTTGCTTGTTGTGGCAGTGTTTAATATCTCATTGTATTATTGGACAATGGATAATACCGGACTGTTATGTGGCGGTATGGCCGTATTGGCTTCTATGTTTTGTATTCCTGGCAAAAAGCGTATTCTGTCCGAACTTGATTTGACTAAAGAAGAAGAGGAGGAAGTATGATTCAAAGTATTACTCTCCGTGCGCCAGAACCTGAAGACCTGGAGGTTATGCTGGCTATAGAAAATGACCCGGACCTGTGGACTCATAACAGTGAAAACACCGGACCATATACGCGCTACCAGATGAAACAGTATATAGCCGGCAATGCCAACGATATATATACTGACAGACAGCTTAGGTTGATGATTTCATTGCCTGACGGGAAAATAGCCGGTATAGTGGATGTGTTCGATTTTGATGTCCGCAACAGTAAGGCCGAAGTGGGTATAGTTGTTTTGCGTGATTTTCGTGGAAGAGGAATAGGCCGTAATGCTCTTCGTTTGATGGAGGAGCATTGTTTTGATTTCTTGGGGATACATCAGATTTATGCTTATGTAAGATGTGATAATGAAGCTGCGCTCAATGTATTCCGTTCTTGTGGATTTACAGAAACAGCCGTACTTAAGTCATGGATTCGCCGTGGACAGAAGTATTATGATGTCTGTATGTTCCAGAAATTTGCAGAACCTCAATAGACTGTTTGTCAATTCATTGATGGAATAGCCGGATATTTTGCCCATGTACAGTATGGCTCTCCCATATCGTTGAGAGTGTTTTGCCATAATGTTCTGTAGTTTTCCTTGAACAGTCTGTTTTTTGAAAGTTCGCTTACAATCCAAGTGTCTTCATCCATTTCGGCTTGCAGCTGTCCTTTTCCCCATCCGGCATATCCAAGATAGAATCGTACCCTGTCTTCGTATTGTCTACCAGACTTGATATAATCCAGCATCTGATTGAAATCACCGTTCATAAACAAACCGTTGCCAAGAGGGAGTGAATCTTTTATTTCTTCAATGTCATGTATGAAGAACATTGTGTCACGTCCCACCGGTCCTCCTTTATATACTGGTATTGAAGGAATGTCCTCAAGGTCTTTTACAAGGTCATTCAATGAAACGTGATAGCGGAAATCCTTGTTAAGTACCACTCCCATATCTCCATTTTCGTCGTGATTTACCATAAGAATCACTGTACGTGAGAAATGATAGTCATTAAGCAGTGGAGATGCAATAATAATTCTGCCTTGGCTTGGGATTATATTATTTGATTTTACTTGAAATATGTCTTCGTACATTTTGTTTCTGTTTTTATGGTTAAAGAATCAATTCATAGTCTATCACGTCTAAATATCTTCCGAACTTCATTCCTACTTTCTTGAAATGTGATACACGTTCGAAACCTAATCTTTCATGGAGTTTGAAACTGCTTTCGTTACCTTCCGTGATGCATGCTATAAGTGCAAGGTAGTTTCTTTTACGGCATATGCTGATAAGTTCCTCCATAAGTGCTTTCCCGATTCCCTTGCCTGTATATTCCGGTGAAATGTAGACTGTAGTTTCAAGTGTACGGCTGTAGGCATCTTTCTCTTTCCATGGATGAACATAGCAATATCCGGCTATATTGCCTTCCGGTGTTCTGTAGACCAGGTATGGGTAAGATGATGAAAGCGACAGAATGCGTTCGGACATTTTTTCTACATTCCATTCTTCCGTATCGAATGTGGCTACACTTTCACGTACATAGTAGTTGTATATAGCAGTTATCTGTATTGCATCTGATGTTGATACTTCAGTTATCATATTCTTCATATTTCAATATTATAACAAATATAATGAAAGTTGAATGCAGAAAAACAAGCTTGCTTGATTTTTTTGCTAAAACGCATTCTATATTATTCAAATATACGGAAAATCTTTTATACATATACCTAAAAGTATGTATTTTGCTATTAATATACAGTGATAAGCTTGCTGTCAGTGGTATTTTGTGTATCTTTGCATCCGAAATCAAAAAAATGGAAATATTATAAAGGATTATGACTATAAATACTCGTACATGGATTAGGACAACAGCATCGCTGTTTCTCACTGTATTTGTGGTGTACTATGCCATAATCTCTGCCTATGCCCACGTACACGTAGTGAACGGTGTAATGGTGGTGCATTCGCATCCATTTTCGGACCAGCACACACATACAGCAGGACAGACTTTAGTTCTTCATTATCTCACTGATTTCCATTCATTGGAAGCGTCCGGTTCTCAGTTTGTGTGTTCACCGTTTCAACCGGTATTACTTATTGATTATACAGAACATGTTCCTACATGTCTGTTGCCGGAGTTCGAATCCGGCATAGGTCTTCGTGCCCCTCCTTATTCTTCATTTCATTTATTTTAATAAGACATCAATAATGGTGTTCTGACTTTTCGTGTCCGTAATTCTTTATGGATATGAGGCAATATGTCGTAACTTTTTATCAATTTAAAACTTTAAGAAAGAAATGAAGAAACTTACAATATTCATTTCGGCTTTGGTGTGCGCTATAGTAAGTATGGCTGCCGGAGTCGATAACAGCCCTGTGAAAGAGGGTAACGTAATAACAGGGCATGTAATAGAAAAAGGTACAGAAAACAGTCTTCCATATGCCACAGTATTGATAGTTGAAACAGGTGCCGGAACTGTGACGGATGCAGACGGATACTTCAAACTGAAGAAAGTTCCTGCCGGGAAATATACTCTTAAAGTGAATTCTGTGGGATATGCACAGCAGACTAAAGAGGTGAATGTGAGCAACGAATATACTGTAGATGTACATTTTGTACTTTCTGAAGAAACTATAATGACAGATGAAGTAGTGGTTTCTGCCAACAGAAATGAAACAAGCAGAAAACTCGCTCCGGTTGTAGTGAACGTAATGAACAACAAACTGTTTGAGATGGTAAACTCTACTGATTTGGCAAAATCGTTGAGTTATCAGTCGGGATTGCGTGTTGAGAATAACTGTCAGAACTGCGGTTTCCCTCAGGTGCGTATCAATGGCCTTGAAGGTCCATACTCTCAGATACTTATCAACAGCCGTCCGGTGATGAGCGCATTGTCAGGGGTATATGGTCTTGAGCAGATTCCTGTGAATATGATTGAGAGGGTAGAGGTAGTGCGTGGTGGTGGCTCGGCTCTTTTCGGTGCAAATGCAGTTGGTGGTACTATCAATATCATTACGAAAGACCCAGTGAACAATTCTTTCCAGGTTTCTACCAATATGTCTAATCTCGGTGGTAAATCCTGGGAACAGTATATGGGAGCAAATGCTTCGCTTGTATCTTCTGACAATACATACGGTATAGCGTTGTATCAATCATACAGAAACAGAAATCCGTATGATGCTGATGGCGATGGCTTTTCTGAACTTGGAAAATTGAACATGAATACTTTCGGACTTAGAGCATATTATCGTCCTACTCATTTCAGCCGTATCAGCTTGGAATATCATACTACAAATGAATTCAGACGTGGAGGAAGCAATTTCAATCTTCAGCCTCATGAGGCAGATATCTGCGAGCAGACTAAGCACATTATTAATAGCGGTGGTTTGACATACGATGTATTTTTCAATGAATACCGTCATAAACTCTCTGTTTATGGTTCTGTCCAGCATACCGACCGCAACAGTTATTATGGTACTCAGGAACTTGATGATCCGGGTAAGGCATACGGAACTACCGATGATTTGACTGCCGTAGGTGGAGCCATGTATGTTGGCAATATGGACAACTGTCTTTTCTCTCCGGCTACTTTCACTGGAGGTCTGGAATATCAGTATAATACATTGCACGATATAATGGCAGGATATAACCGCGACCTAAAACAGGATGTAAAAGTGGCGAGTGCCTATGCTCAGAACGAGTGGAAAATGGATAAGTTTACTTTGTTGGCCGGATTCCGTCTTGACAAGCATAATCTCGTGGATAATGTGATTTTCAGTCCTCGAGTAAATGCGCTGTGGAAACCATCGGATAATATACAGGGACGTTTGACATGGTCTACAGGTTTCCGTGCTCCACAGGCTTATGATGAAGATTTGCATGTTGCTGCTGTAGGTGGTGAGGCCATGATAATCCGTCTGGCGGAAGGATTGAAGCCGGAGCGTTCAAACAGTTTCAGCGGTTCGGTGGACTGGAACGCTTCATTCGGACATTTTCAGTCAAACCTTTTGATTGAAGGCTTCTACACTATGCTTGACGATGTATTCTATCTTAAGAAAATAGGTGAGGGTGAACAGCAGGGTACAACTATCCAGGAGCGCTGTAACGGTCGTAGTGCGAGAGTATATGGAGCAAATATCGACTATAAGATAGCTCATGGCAGAGAAGCACAGTTGCAGTTGGGTTTCACTGCACAACAGAGCAAATATACGGAGGCTGTTTACTGGAGTGAGGATGCTGATGTGGCACCAACTAAAAAGATGACACGTACTCCTGACCTTTACGGATACTTCACGTTTACTTCAGCTCCATTTAGAAACAAGAATTTCGATTTCTCACTATCAGGAGTATATACAGGACGAATGCTTGTTCCGCACTTTGCCGGTTATATCGAGAAAGATGTCCTTGAAAAGACTCCGAACTTCATGGAACTGAATCTGAAACTGAACTATACATTCGTATTGAACGACCATCTGAAACTTCAGTTAAATGGTGGGGTTAACAATATGTTCAATGCTTTCCAGAAAGATTTGGACAAAGGTATAGGACGTGACTCAAAATATTTCTACGGTCCTACACAGCCGAGAACTATATTTATCGGAATAAAGTTCTTCAATTAAGTTCCGTTTGATAACTATTTAGAAACCATTTAGACGGTGTTTAGTGAACATGCAATAAACATTCACTAAACACCGTCTAAATGGTTTCTAAACATATTCTAATTTATCAGTTTTGCTTATTTTCATCTTGCGACCATCCACCTCCAAGGGCTTTGTACAGATTTACGAGAGTAATCTGTTTGTCGCGAATAGCATTACTTAATCCAATCTGTGCATCAAGATATCCACGCTGTGCATCAAGCAGGTCGATATATCCTATCACTCCGTTTATATACTGTAGTTCGGCAAGGTCGAGCGCACTCTTCGATGCCTGCTCCAGTCTTAGTCTGGTTTCGTATATATCACGTGTCTTGTTGAATTCTACAATTGCATTTCTTGCTTCCTTGAACGCGTTCAATACAGCTTTTTCATAGGCGTATGTAGCCTGTTCGTATGCGGCTTTTTTGGCTTTCAGTGCAGCTCGGTTCTTGCCCATAGCGAAAACAGGTGTTAATATTGTTCCTGCCAATATATGATAAGGAGATTTCAATATATCAATCAACTCACTGCTTTCTGCACCTGCACCGGCTGTAAGTGTGATTCGAGGGAATAGGTTTGTAAATGCAACACCGACCGCTGCATTGGCTGCTATCAGCGACTGTTCTGCCTGGCGTACATCAGGACGTCTTTCAAGAAGACTTGACGGTAAACCTACCGGGAGTGTTGAAGGAAGAAGCACATCTTCCGGCAATACAGAACGGCTTATGGAATGTGGATATTCACCTGTCAGGAAAGCAATTTCATTTTCCTTCAGAGTTATCTTTTTCTCAAGGTCCGGAACAAGAGTTGCTGTTCTTGCCAACTCCACTTGAGCCTGACGGAAAGCTGTTTCGTTTGTCAAACCACCTTCATATCTTATTCTTGCCAGATACAGACTTTCACGTCTTGCATCAACAGTTTTTCGTACGATTGCAAGCTCATTGTCCAAAGCCACAAGTTCGAAATACGATTGTGCTATCTGAGCTATAAGACTCATTTTCAGCGCACGCTGATTTTCAATAGAACCCATAAACTCAGCCATACTCTTGTCGCGTACCCATCTCAGGTTACCCCATAAGTCAAGCTCCCATGAAATTGCGGCTTTCAAATCGAACTGGTTACTTGGTTTATATCCTTTTCCACCGTAGTTTTCACCTTCCTTTTCTGCATATATCTTAGTGGTTATCGAAGGGAACATATTTGCCCAGTCGATACGCTTCATTGCTGCCAGTTCCTTTATGCGTGCACCGGCTATAAGCATATCCTTGTTATATTCAAGTGTTTTTCTGATCAATGCCTGTAGGGTAGTGTCAGTATAGAGCTGTTCCCAAGGGAAATCTCCTATAGAAGTGCTGTCCATACTCATGCTGTCAAGCACTTCCGGCATTGTCATCTGTGGACGAGTATAGTGCTTTCCAAGCTGACAACTACCCAGTGTAGTTGTCAGTATTGCTATGAATGTCAGTTTAAATATAGATGCTATATGTTTCATAGGTTATGCTTTCTTAATGTTGATACTTTTCTGTTTAGCCTTTCCTGTTATTTTGTATATCATAACGAAGAAGAACGGCACAAGTACTATTCCTATAGTAACAGCTACAATCATTCCGAAGAATACACCTGTACCAATTGCCTGTCGGCTGGCAGAACCCGGACCTGAGGCTAAAACCATAGGCAACATACCGAGGATAAATGCCAGTGATGTCATCAGGATAGGGCGGAAACGGAGTCTTGCTGCATGTATGGCAGATTCTATTACATCTCTTCCTTTGTCAATTTCATCTTTGGCGAACTCTACGATAAGGATGGCGTTCTTTGCTGCCAGACCTATAAGCATTACAAGACCAATCTGGAAGTAAGTATCATTTTCGAGTCCGCATAATGTTACTCCGGCATATGCACCGAGCACTGCTACAGGAAGCGAAATCAATACTGCGATAGGTACTGTCCAGCTTTCATAAAGTGCTGCCAGGAAGAGGAATACGAACAGGAATACCAGTGATAAAATGATTCCTGTCTGACCTCCGGCCTGTTTCTCCTGATATGACAGACCACTCCATTCCACTCCGATGTTGTCCGGTAATTTTTCTCTGGCTATCTGTTCCAATATCTCCATTACCTGTCCTGAACTGGCTCCGTTGGCTGTTGTACCACGTATAACTGAAGTATTGAACATATTGAAACGCTTGATACTTCCGGGGCCTGTGGTATAATCAGTTGTTCCGAGAGCTGTAAGCGGAATCATATCACCCGATGAACCTTTTACAAAGAACAGTCCGATGTTTTCACGTTGCTGGCGATAAGGAGCCTCAGCCTGGATATATACACGGTAGATACGGTTGAACATATTGAAGTCGTTCACATATACCGAACCTGTATAAGTCTTCATTGTTGAGAATACATCAGCCATTGGAACTCCTGCAAGCTTAACCTTGTCACGGTCTACATCGAAATACAACTGTGGAATCTCTGCCTGAAGTGATGATGACAGACCGGCTATTTCCTTATGCATTGATGCGTAATGCATAAGTGTATCTGTTGCACGTACCAGGTCATCGTAAGTGGCTTCACCTCTGGCTTCAAGCTGCATTTCGAAACCTCCGGCTGTACCGAGGCCCGGGATTACCGGTGGAGTAGAAAGGAATACCTTGCTTTCAGGATATTTCTCAAGTTCTTTCTGCACACGTTCCATCACTTCATCTATGGTAGTGTTGTTACGTTCTTTCCATTCTTTCAGAATAACTGTAAGCTGGCTTCTGGCCTGGCTTGTACCTACACGTGGGCTGCTACCTGTTACGTTCTGGATGTATTCTACTGCAGGGTCTTTCATTATGAAATCAATAGCCCTGTCAGTAACTTCACGTGTACGTTCGAGTGTAGCTGTTTCAGGTAACTCAAGTTCCACAGTGAAGTATCCCTGGTCTTCTACCGGAAGGAAACTGGTAGGAACAAGTCTGTGGAATACATATATGAATACCAGTACCATTCCAAAACCGGCCATTACGCGACGCGGATGTTTGATAACTCTGTTTATGTATTTCACATAATGATTGTTACCTATACCCAACCATTTGTTTATCCAGTTGAAAACCTTGTTCTTAGGTTTGTTCGGGTCTGTAGGTTTCAGAATAAGAGAACACATTACAGGACTTAGAGTCAAGGCTACAACCGTTGACAAAAGTACTGATACTACAATTGTAACAGTAAACTGGCGGTACAACTGACCTGTAATACCCGAAAGGAAACTTACCGGAACGAATACAGCTGCAAGTACAAGAGATGTTGCGATTACCGCTCCTACAAGTCCTTCCATTGCTTTCTTTGTAGCCTCATATGGACTGAGTTTCTCTTCCTCCATAATTCGTTCTACGTTTTCCACCACAACGATGGCATCGTCCACCACAATACCGATGGCAAGAACAAGTCCTAACAATGTAAGCATGTTCAGTGAGAAACCGAATATCAGCATAAATCCGAATGTACCGATAAGCGAAATAGGCACTGCCACAACAGGAATAAGTGTTGCTCTCCAGCTCTGCAATGAAAGGAATACCACTACGATAACCAGAAACAAGGCTTCAAACAGAGTCTTGTAAACCTCATGTATAGACTGTGAGATATAGTCTGTCATATCGAAAGGAAAATTGTATTCCAGTCCCTCAGGGAATGTCTTACTGATTTCCTTCATCGCCTCTTTTACATTGTTTGCCACTTCCATAGCGTTTGCTCCCGGAAGCATATAGATACCGAGTACCGCAGCGTTTCCACCGTTGATACCACTTTCAGTACTGTATGATGAGGCTTCGAGTGAAACTCTTGCCACGTCCTTCATTCTGATGAGAGAACCGTCCGGGTTTGCCCTAAGTACAATTTCTTCAAACTGTGATGCTGAAGAAAGACGACCTTGAGCTGTGATAGGTATTGTTATGTCTATACCGTTTGACATAGGCTGCTGTCCCAAGACACCTGCTGCTGATTCACGGTTCTGGTCCTTAAGAGCATTCTGTAAATCCTGTACTGTAAGTCCGAAGTTGGCAAGCTTGGCAGGATCTACCCAAATCTGCATAGCGTAATATCGGCTACCGATATTTGATACTCTACCTACTCCCGGAATACGGCGAAGAAGGTCGAGCACGTAAAGAGTAGCAAAATTACTCAGGTATATTTCATCGAATTTAGGGTCGTCCGACATCAGTGTAAGAGTCATAAGCTGGCTGGCAGCCTGTTTTTCTACAGTAATACCGTTCTGTACTACTTCAGCCGGAAGTCTTGACTCTGCTAATTTTACTCGGTTCTGTATTTCTACCGATGCCATATCAGGGTCAGCGGAAATATCGAATGTAACGGTTGCCGAGAAACCTCCCGAGTTTGAACTGCTTGATTCCATGTAGAGCATTCCCGGAGTACCGTTAAGTTCCTGTTCAATAGGAGTTGCAACTGCCTGGGAAACTGTTACTGCACTTGCGCCCGGATATGAAGCACTGATTTTCACCACCGGAGGCGTTATCTGGGGATACTGGTCTATAGGAAGCATCATCAGACCGATGATACCCACTATGACAATAAGTATTGAGATGACGGCCGAGAATACCGGCCTGTCTATGAAGAAACTTACTTTCATAAATCTGTAGCTTGGTTAAGTTTACCTGTGTGTTAATCTCACTCGTTAGTGTTGTCTTCATTGTCCTTTTTCTCAGACGAATCAGGAGCAACCTGTACTTTTACTCCGGGAGTAAGCTTGTGGAATCCTTCTGTTACGATTAATTCTCCGGGAGCCAATCCTCTTTCCACTATAACATCATTCTTGAATTCAGGACCTATTTCGATGAAACGTCTTTCTGCAACAGAATCACGACGCATTACGAATATGTATGAACCACCTTTCTCGATGATGAGTGCTTTCTTTGGTACAACGGTTGATTTTTCTCTTACATCCAGAAGAACCTTAACACTTGTGAACTGTCCCGGAAGAAGTACATGTTCAGGATTTGGAAGTTCGGCTCTCACCTGGAATGTACCGGTTTTAGGGTTTACCTGAGGAGAAGCGAAATCCACCAGACCTTTGTGCTCATACACGCTGTTGTCAGGCAATGTTACAGTGACAGTCTGTTTCCATGTTCTTGTAGTATCTTTCTGTCCGAGTGTAACGTTTCTTTCCTTGCTTTTCAGATAATCGAGTGCAGTCATGCTGAAGTCCACCATTACGGTATCACTTTTTACGATAGTCGCAAGCAGTGATTTTCCGCTTGTACCAACAAGAGTACCAGGGTCGACTAATCTTTCACTGATATGTCCTGATATAGGTGAACGTACGATTGTATATCCCAATTCCTGTTCAGCCTGTTCCAAATCGGCCTTACTCATACCTACACTTGCCTCTGCAGTTTCGTACGCTGCGATTGCATTGTCCAAATCCAACTGGCTGGCAGCATTCTGCTCGTACAGTGGGCGAATACGGTCAAGGTCACGTTTAGCCTTAAGTGCTGTAGCCTCATCCTTTTTCAGCTGTGCTCTTGCTTTGTCAGCTTTTGCTCTATACTGATCCTGATTAATGACAAACAGAACCTGATCCTTCTTTACATAGCTACCTTCTTCGAAATGCATTCTTTCGAGGAAGCCTTCCACTCTGGCTCTCACTTCTACGAAGAGTTGAGCACGGATTCTACCAACATAGTCGCCGTATATCTCTACATCCTCCTGAACTACAGGTTCAACGCATACTATCGGTCTTTCTATAACAGGTTCTTCCTTTCTGTTGAAAATAAAATAGATGCCAACTACTAAGATAATGCAGATACATGCGTAAACGGCTTGTTTTTTCTTGAATTTCAAGTCCTTCTTTGTTAAAAATCGTTTCATATACTTTGCTGTTAATGTTTTTAGATGCCATAAAACTTTCGGCAATACTTGTGCCATTATTTAGTGTGGAAGCTTATGTCGTTGATAATTAGTCTTTTATATAGTTAAACCACTTTGCTATATTTCTTTAAGGTGTGTAATTTTTCCACAAAACTGTGGATTTGGGTTGTGATTTTTCTGTTTGTTTTCAATTTTGGATGTTTTTTTGCAATATTGCTCTGCAAAGATACGCATAAAATAGGAATAATTAATACCTTTGCAGCCGGAAAACAAAACTTGACTATATGGAACATCTTCAAACGACAGAAAAAGTACACGATGAGCTGTTGCTTCATCGACGAGTAGATTTACTTCTACGCACCGGAAAACTTTTGGTTGAAAGTCTTGCCGACACAAACCGTGTGGTAAGAAACATGAAGCGTACTGCCGCTTTCTTAGGTATTCCGGAAGAAAAACTTCACATCAATGTCAGCTTTACCATGCTTATGGTGAATGTCAGTGATGGTGATTATTCTTTCACCAAGTTTCAGAGAATAGAGGGTCATGGAGTAAACATGACAGCTATTTCAGCTGTAAGTAAATTGTCGTGGCGTGCCATAGAGAATGATTATACACTCGACCAGTATGAGGCAGAACTGGAGGAAATTCGTAAGCGTAAGCGTAATTACACACCATGGCAGGTAGCCATAGGAGCCGGATTTGCCTGCGGTGGATTCTGTATTCAGTTCGGATGCGACTGGGTGGCATTTCTCTATGCTTCTATAGCAGCCATCATCGGTATGAGGGTTCGTGCACACTGCAACGAATCAGGATTAAATCATTATATGGGTATAGCCATTGCCGCATTCGTTTCCACTATGCTTGCATGGGCATCTACGTTGCTTCCGGCTTCATGGACCGCTACACCATGGCATCCGCTGTTGGCATGTGCGCTGTTTATCGTACCGGGTGTGCCTTTGATAAACTTCGTAGATGACATGCTTGACAATTATATTCAGGTAGGTATTGTCAGAGCCGTCAATACGCTGCTTATGGTATTTGCAATGGCTTTCGGTATTGCGTTTGCAGTTAAGATATGCCACATAGAAAACTTCTTCCCAACCATAAGCATGGTTCCTCATCACACATATATAGAATATGCCATAGCAGCAGCTATTTCGGCAATGGGATTCTCCATGATTTTCAATATACCTCGCCGTCTGTTGTGGGTTGTAGCTATAGGAGGTATCATAGCTGTATGTACACGTAACTTTGTGAATCTCGGTCCAAGCACAGACAATATCGGTCTTGACATGGGACTTGTAATGGGTTCATTCGCAGGTTCTGTGTTGGTAAGCCTTATTGCGATAAAGGCCGTACACTGGTTCCACTGTCCTAACCATGTATTGACTATCCCTTCTGTCATTCCTATGATTCCGGGTGTGCTTATGTACCGTATGCTTTTCGGTATAATCAATATGAACGTAGAATCTCCTGAACAGATTTCAATATTGATGAAGGCTATACAGAGCGGTATCACTTCGGGAATGGTGATATTGTGTATCTCTCTTGGTGTAGCTATTCCAAATATCTTTGGACGTAAATACATTGCGAAAGAGAAGAACAAACGTCTGAAAGAGATTCTCGCTGACCGTAGGGCACGCGGAAAATTCGTTGAATGGTAATCGGATAATCAGATTCTTATTTATAAAACAAGCTCCGGCATATTGGAATTCCTTCCTGTTATGCCGGAGCTTCTTCTTTACTGTCTGTATAGGGAATCTTTATTGGTCTGGATTGTCAACCTTACCTTTATATTCTTCAGGCAGTGCACTCTCTATTACTTTGTACGATTCTTCCAGTGTCTCCTTAATGTTTTCTGTTCCTTTTGATTTAGGGAAGATAGGCTTGTGGATAGTCAGCTTCATTGGATGCCATGACAGCAATTTGCCTGTACGCGGCAGAATGTTGAATGAGCCGTCTATGGTCAGAGGAACCACCGGAAGCTGCAATTCGTCGGCCAACTGGAATGCTCCTTTTCTGAAAAATCCCATATGTCCGGTGAAAGTTCTTGCACCTTCAGGGAATACTACCAACGAAGTACCGTCCTTCAGAACATGAAAGGCCTGTTCTATGGTTTCATGTATCTTTCTTGGTCCTGATTTGTCTACGAAAATGAATCCGGCCGATTCGCATGCTTTTCCTACGAACGGTAATTTTCTAAGGCTTTTCTTCATCATCCATTTGAAGTTTCTTCCGAGGAATCCGTAAATAAGGAAGATATCGAACGAACCCTGATGGTTTGCTACGAACACATACGACTGTTTCTTGTCAATATTCTCGCGTCCCACGACTTTTATAGGCAGGAGAAGCGTATAACATGTTATCTGCGACCAAATTTTTCCGGGATAATATCCCCAGAAATGTCCGTTACCAAAGCGGCATCCAATCATCGTAACCAATGCCGTAAGGATGGTAGTTACAAGGAATATAGGCAGCCATACACAAATCTGATAAATAATGTAGAAAAATTTCATATTTATGAGTTTATAAGTTCTTTAGTTTTTAAGTTTATAAGTTTTTTGCTCTTAATTTTTAATTAGCTTCGCTGACCTTCGGTTCTTAACTTTTAATTTAATAACCGTTATTTCCGGCCATGCCCCAAGTCGCATGGGAAACAGTACATGCCCCAGGCCGATGTTGACATAAAGCCCTCTATCTCCATCCATATACATACCGTTGTGCTCCGGATAGATGAATGACGAAACCGAGAAGCCGAAGAAAGTAATCTGCATGTCGTGCGTATGTCCCGACAGTGTCAGTTCTATATCTGTTTTCGGCAAAACCTCTCTGCGCCAGTGTGTAGGGTCGTGACTCATGAGAACCTGAAACATTCCTTCCGTCCCGGCCGATGCATCTTTCAGACGGGCATAATCAGGAAATGGAGGGCGGCCGCTGTTTTCTACTCCTATCACAGCTATAGAGTCATTTCCTCTTTTTATGATGGTATGACTGTTGTTCAGCATAGTCCAACCCATTCTGTTTTCGCGGGCAATGAGTGAATCTACGTTTGCTATTCTGTCCGCTTCAGAATCCCACTTTACATAATTGCCGTAGTCATGGTTCCCCAATACAGAGTAGACACCGTCTTTAGCTTTCAGTCCGGAGAATATATCGCTAAACTCTGTCAGTTCGTCAGCGCGGCTGTTTACAAGGTCGCCTGTGAAAAAAGCAATGTCGGCATTCTGTCTGTTGCACAGGTCAATAGCTTTTTGGAGAGCTTCCGGATTGCCTTTCCAACTTCCGGAGTGTATGTCCGACAGTTGCAGAATACGGTATCCGTCGAATTCCTCAGGCAGGTTGGGGGAGTAGAATGTCGCTTCCCTGACCTTGAAATTCTCTTTACCTTTAATAGCTCCGAAAAGTATATATCCCAACATTGCCAATGCAGGCAAGGCAGATACAGCAGCGTGAGGGATGTTCAGACCGGTAATTCTATTCAATCCTCTAAGCAGAAGGCTGAAGATTACAAATGTCAGTTTTGGTATGCAGAAACAAAGAGTGACAATAAGATATATGCCGAAGTAGTCGTGCAGACTGTTGTGCATGGCTATGAAAACAGCTAACAGCACCAACAGTCCTATAGTCGGCCCCCATAGAATCCTTTTATAAATCTTGCTGCCTTTGTTCTTCAGATATATACGGTGTATATACCAGTCTGGCAACAGCAGCATAAGCAGGAAGAATATTGCAACTCTAAGTAATATCATTAGAATTAAAAATTAAGAACTAACAACCAATAACTAACAACTAACCAAGATTCGCCCTCAGATACTTTCTCATCTCGTCGGCTGTCTTGCCACGCCTTCCGGCATAGTCGGCAAGTTGCGCTTCGTCTATCTTTCCTACGCTGAAGTATCTTGACTGTGGATGTGCGAACATCAGTCCGCTTACCGAAGCATGAGGGTGCATCATTCCGTTTTCTGTCAGCGTTATTCCTATGCGCTTCATTTCCAACAATTCATCAAGCAAAAAGTTCACAGATATGTCCGGTAGTGAAGGATAACCTACGGCAGGCCGTATTCCGCAATACTTTTCGTCAAGCAGTTCCTTAATGCTCAGATTCTCGTCGGGAGCATATCCCCAGACAGACTTTCTGATAGTTTCATGAATCTTCTCTGCTGCGGCTTCGGCCAACCTCTCTGCTAATGTCTTGCAGAGCATGAGTTTATAGTCGTCGCCTTCAAACTCTTTTTCCATCTCAGGGTCTATGGTAGTGGCAAAGCAACCTACAGTATCGGTCACACCCGAAGCGGCAGGCCTTACGAAATCGCTCAGGCACAGATACGGGTCAGAGTCTTTTACTCTTGACTGCTGCCTCAGAAGCGGAAAAGTCTTTCCTTCCATTATAAGGTTGTCGCCGTCTGAATTGGCATCCATCAGCCGGTACATGGCATATACCTTGAATCGTCCGTCTAAGCTGTTCAGCATTTTCTGTGCCTCTTTGTGCAGTTGCATTGCCTCGGAAGCTTTCGGTCTTTCATCTTCCTTGAAAGATACAAGCCACATTGCACGGCAACCGTCGCAACCGTGTATATCGGCTATCGACGAGTATTTAGGTTGAAATCCCCATGCATGGAAAAAGTAAATCCAGTTTATGTAATCAGCCAGTTCGTGTATGTCGTATTCCTTTACGGTAATGTCTGTACGCATTTCTTGAATTAAAAATTAAGAATTAAAAACTAACAACTTATTTCAAAAATCATCTGTTGAATATTAACGCCTGACCTCTGTGTGCAGTATTAACAGTATCGCTTTCGTAGACTACAGTTCCGTTTACGAAAGTCTTCTCAACTTTGGCATGGAAGTTTCTTCCTTCCATAGGACTCCATCCACAACGGCTATTTATGCAGTCGGTAGTGACAGTCCATTCGTGGTTAGGATTGAGCAACACCAGGTCGGCCTTATATCCTTCGCGGATAAATCCTCTGTCCTTAATCTGATAAAGCTCGGCCGGAGCATGACACATTTTCTGTACAAGCTGTTCCACTGATAGAATGCCTTCCTTGACAAGCTCATAGATACTTACCAATGAGAATTGCAGACTCGGCATGCCCGAAACAGCCTTCAGTGCTCCGCCCTGTTTCTCTGAAAGCAGGTGAGGGGCGTGGTCTGTACCTATCACGTCTATCAGATTGCTGCTTAATGCCTTTCTCAGGGCATCGCGGTCGGCACGAGTCTTGATACTTGGATTGCACTTTATGCGTCCGCCAAGTGTCTTGTAGTCCTCGTCGCAGAACATAAGATGCGATACACAGGCCTCGGAAGTGATTTTCTTCTCTGCAAGAGGTTTGTCCTCGAAGAGTTCAAGTTCCTTTGCGGTACTCACGTGCAGGATATGCAGACGGGCTCCCGTTTCCTTTGCCAATTTTACAGCAAGCGATGAAGAGTTATAACAAGCCTCCTCGCTGCGGATGACAGGATGAAGAGATATATCTGCATCTTCGCCATACTTTGCCTTTACTTCGGCAGTATTGCGGCTTATCACAGTCTGGTCCTCGCAGTGAGTGGCAATAAGCATTCCTGCTTCGGAGAATATCTTCTTCAATGCTTCCATTCGGTCCACAAGCATGTTGCCTGTACTTGCACCCATAAACAGTTTCACACCGCATACGTGTGTCTTGTCGAGATTTTTCAACTGGTCAGCATTATTGTTTGTTGCTCCGAAGTAGAATGAATAGTTCACCACACATTTGGTAGCTGCATCGGCAAACTTGTTTTCCAGGGCCTCGATGGTAGTGGTCTGCGGATTGCAGTTAGGCATATCCATGAACGAAGTCACACCACCGGCAGCAGCTGCAGCAGTTTCTGTAGCCATATCAGCCTTGTGGGTCAGTCCCGGGTCGCGGAAATGCACATGGTCGTCTATCACTCCCGGCAACAGGAAGCAACCTCCGGCATCTATAGTTTCGTTTATATCGCATTCAGGCGCAGCATCGCCTTCTATTATTCTGTATATAGTTTCATCCTCAGTTACAACCGAGCCTTTAAACTGTCTGCCCTCGTTTACGATGACAGCATTCTTTATCCAAATTCTTTTCATCTTCTAAAAAACTAATAACTAACAACTTTTCCTCTTAGGATACTTCTTGAACCAACTGTCCCATTTCAGTTTTATCACTCCGAACACAGCCTCGCCGAAAATACTGCTGTTCATCTTCGATGTACCGAGTTCGCGGTTGATGAATATCACCGGCACTTCGATAATCTTGAATCCGCACTTGTAAGCAGTGAATTTCATTTCAATCTGGAACGCATATCCCTTGAATCTGATTTTATCGAGGTCGATAGTCTCAAGCACTTCGCGTCTGTAGCACTTGAATCCGGCAGTAGTATCATAGACAGGTATTCCGGTGATAAACCTTACATATTTCGATGCAAAGTACGACATAAGCACCCTTCCCATAGGCCAGTTCACCACATTTACCCCGCTGACGTATCTTGAACCGATGGATACATCTCCGCCGTCTTCATGGCAAGCCTTGTAAAGCTTTGGCAGGTCGTTTGGATTGTGGCTGAAGTCGGCATCCATTTCGAAAATGTAGTCGTATTTCTTCTCGATAGCCCATTTGAATCCTGTGATGTATGCAGTTCCCAATCCTAATTTCCCTTTTCTTTCAATCATGAAAAGTCTTTCCGGAAATTCCTCCTGCAGTTTTCTAACGATATCTGCCGTTCCGTCCGGCGAGTTATCCTCGATAATAAGGATGTGGAAAAACTTCTCCAGTCCGAATACGGCACGGATTATATTCTCGATATTTTCCTTCTCGTTATAAGTCGGAATAATGATGATACTGTCGCTATTTTGCATATGATAAATTGTAAAGTTTAGACTTAAGAACAAAGGTAATGAAAAAACTCTCTATCCCTTGTTATTAATTGTTAATTATTATGCGCCTATATTTATTTCTTTTACGATTCCTTTTTTATATCAGAATTTTTTGTCACATTTACCGTGACACGTACGTGTTCCGCCCGTTACACGCTCGTGTTACGCGCGTTGCACGTTCGTGTTCCACGCGTGACACGTACGTGTTCCGCTATCTGTGACGAAGCGTTTGGAAAACAATAACATTAACCATATAAAACTTTAATACCATGTCTATAAAATTCGACTTGTATAATAACCCTGACAAAGAGGGTGTTACAACCTCCAAACTTCATGCGAAAGTCATTACCAATGGTGTTGTGACTACAAGAAATCTGAGTGAAAGCATAAACCAGAAATGTACGCTTACTGTAGCCGATGTGAGAGCGGTACTCGCAGCCCTCAACACCGAGATGTATAATGCACTGAGTAATGGCTATTCTGTACATCTGGAAGGCATCGGACGCTTCAGCCTGAGCCTTAAATGTGCTCCTGACGTAAATCCGGAATATGTAAGTGCGGCAGATATCAAGGTGAAAGGCATCCGGTTTACTCCTGACAAGGAACTTTCGGAAAAGTTTCAGACAGTGCAGTTTGAACATGAAACAGACGATTCGCGCCATTCCGGAAATATGGAACAGACAGAGATTATGACCAAGATGGAAAGATATTTCTCTGAAAATCAGTTTATGCGCCGTCGAGATTTTGAGAAAATGACAGGCTTCAATAAGTCTAAGGCACTGCGTACACTTAAGGGATTTGTGGCCGATGGCGTGCTGAAGAATGTCGGAACAAAAGAGTTGCCTATGTATATTAAAAACTAAAATAAAACTATAGTTATGAATAAATTAAATGTATTTCTTGCTGCAATAGCTTTTTCGTTAGGTTTTTCATCGTGTGAAACTTCAAAGACTCCTATCAGTGAACTGTCTTCTTTAGTGGAAAAGGTTGAAGACCGATATGATGAATTTACTGACGAAGACTGGGAAAAGATAGTATCTGAATATGAAAAAATAGAAGAAGAACTTTCCAAATATGATTATTCTGAAGAGGACTTGAAGGAGATTGGAAAACTGAAAGGCAGGATTTTTGCCAAAATGACCAAGAATGCCGTAAAAGATTTCTCGAAACAGATTGAGGATTTGGGAAAGCAGATAGAAGGTGGAGTGGAAGGCTTCTTTGAAGAGTTGAAGGAAGACTGATGTTCCCTTGTCGGATATGATTCAGCAGCCGTTC
>Juniper_p1__coassemble_333_pt1 | contig 31048 bp, 28 predicted proteins | sample Juniper_p1__metabat2_low_PE_029 | metagenome-assembled genome bin Juniper_p1 | reverse complement strand
TTTATTTCCGGTTTCATCTCTTTTTCTGTTTTTACTTGTGCATAGCCGTTGAAACCTAACATTGCAACGAGCAGGGCAAGAATCATTGATTTCATTAAATTATGTTAAGCAGAGTCTGGCTGTAGTTGATGGCAATACTCTGAGAATAACCGATATCCCTGTAAGAAGCAAATATCCGGTTAAGGTAACTGTTGTAGCATGGCAGTACGGTATTGGCGGTAAAATTCAGACTGCGGAACCGGTGGAGAGGGATTTTTATATCATTAAATAACTTTCGCTATAAAAATTAGAATAAACCAAGAGAGATGATTCCGATGCTTTAAGTATTGGGGTTGTCTTGCTTTTTTATACTGATAAGTGAAAGTTTGATAATATAACTTCCTTTGTCGTGATATTTTTAATGCTGTTATTTTAACATTCGGAGATTTTGCGTATGTTTGTGCTTACAAATAAAAACAGCAGTATGGAAACAAAAAAAATAACAGTATCTGATGAGGATTTGCGTAGGGGAGCGGAAGAAGGAATGGATGCTTTCCTGAAGGTTTTTACAGATAAGTATATAGAAGTGACAGGCGGTGAAATCACAGCCGAGACAATGCCTTTGCTCAACGGTTATCAGCACTCATTGTTGGGATATCATTTTTTCCGTGAAGAAGTTCTGGAGGGAGGTTTTGTACAGTTGATACAAAACGGATATGGCCCTTATATATTTGAAAATCCTTTTGCCAAGGCAATGAGGATGTTTGGTGCAAAGGATTTTGCAAAACTGATTTATGATGCCAAGGTTATTTATGATGCCAATAAGGATGATTTGCAGAAAGACTGTACAGACGAGGAGTTCATGGCTATGTATGAACAATATGAGGTGTTCGATGACTTGGAAGAACAATTTATGGATATGGAAGAGATGGTTACTGCCACTATAGCCGAATATGTGGATGAACATCTGGAAGATTTTGCAGAAGTAATAGAATGATAAAAATATAATGACTATGAATAAATTGAAAACAAATGCTTTTATAATTGCAAGTTTTGTAGCGGCTTTATTTTCTTCATGTGTAAAATCGGATGATACGTCAGACGATAAAGGACGCGCTTTGGAATATATGGAGGTCCGTGACAATACTGGGTATTCATTCAAAAGTTTATATGGTTACACATTGAATGCATTAAATCAGGTAGATGATTTTGAAGCCAAAGGACGTTTTGCATTAGTTTCATATGAATATGATTACGAAAATGTTTACGATAATATGAGTTCATTGGATGCGAATATTGTAAATGCGGTAGCGATAGAAACAAAAGACGCTATAATAGAAGAAAATTTAATGTTGGAATCAAATGCACCTATTTACAAGATTTATACGTATAATTATGGATCATTGAATTCATATAGATATATTTATAACAGTAATTATAAATATACTGTATTCTTTTGGGATGAATTTGATATGATATTGCCGATATACTGTCTTGTAAAGTATGAAAGTGGAAATGATGTTACGGATGAATTAAATTCACATTCATATGCTTTAACTTATAATATAGAAGATGGTGATGTTTCTGATGGTGAACTGGTATTCAGGTTAGTACATAATGTCGCTGATGATAGTATTAATGATAAAAGAACTACAGAATATGTGTCTGCTGTACATTTTAATCTGAATAATGCAATAAACAACTATGCTGCCAAGTATGGTAGAAAGCCTTCAAAATTAGTGATAAAGTATAATTATAATGTCTCTGGTGTTTACGATGAAGACAAAATTGATGAGGTTGTGATAGATTATAATACTGTGTTGTCAGAGATTGATAATTTCAACAAAAATTGATAGAACTAAGATTTTTCTAAGTAAAATAATATTTTTTTTATAAAACGTGCAGTATTCGATATAATAACTCATTTATCAAATAGTTTATTAATTTTAAAAAGAGAAAGATATTTATGAAGAAAACAAAGTTTGCGGTATTGTTTACCGCGTTGATGGCAGTGTTTGGGTTGAGTTCTTGTTTGGGAGATCCGGATCCGTACAATACTAGTACGGAGATAATGAAAGTTGACGGTTTCCTTGGATTTTATAGTTTCAAGAGTTCGGCAGGCTATACGGTAAGTCCGACTAATTCTGAGACTTTGACAGGAACTATGACTTCAGGAAGTTATGCTTATGTCTCATATAAGTATGATACAAGAACTATCGTTCAAGGTTCTACAAGTATAGATGCGGAAATACAATACTTGTTACCTATTAGTGAAATGAAACCTTCTCCTGGAGTATCTGAGTCGAATGCGCCTATGAATACCGTTTCATCATCAGTAAAGTTTTTTGATAAAACTAACCTGTTTGTTGATTTGACTTATTTTTATAAAAAATCTACAGATACTGAAAAACAGAGCGAGGAACTCGGAAAACATCATTTCTATTTATATAAGCCTACAGCTGAGGAAGATGATGACGTTGATGAAAATACATTGGTATTGAATCTGATTCATATGGTTGATGACGCCGACAATAATGAAGATAGAACCAGTCTTGGTACAGAAACAAGGCATTTTAATTTATCTTATTATACAGCAGGTGAACCGGAAAAAATAATCATTAAGTTTAAGAATTCATCAAGTTCATCTATGGATAATGCTAATGATAATAAGATTGAAATAAATTATAAGTCTATTATAGATAAGTATTTCAGCAATAGTTCTAGCATTTAAATTTGTTGTTTTCTTATATAGCTGCAGAATATGTGGCAGACGGGCAGTAAACGCTATTTAAACAGTGTTTACTGCCTATTTTTATATTACGTCTGTTCATCAGGTCACATCGGAATGTAAGTTCATTTCGGAAGTCATACTCTGACATGATGTTTGCTGACAGTGTAAATGTTTTTTCGGTAGCTGTATTGGGAAAAATGTGTTTTAATAAACTAAAATCTTGTTCGTATTTGTATTTCAGTCCCATTCATACTATTTTTGCAATATGAAATACATATACAGTGTCATAGGCTTTGTTTCGGTGTTGTTAGGCATTATAGGAATTTTTCTTCCTGTATTGCCTACAACACCTTTTCTTTTGTTGGCGGCAGCGTTGTTTTTCCGCAGTTCGCCGCGTGCCTATAAGTGGCTGACTGAGCATCCTCAGCTGGGACCTTATATAAAGAGTTTCCGTGAGGATAAGTCTATTCCTTTAAGAATCAAGATTATATCCGTAGGTACATTGTGGATTACTGCTGTACATTGTATTGTTTTTATTTTTGATACGTGGTGGCTAAAACTGTTTATGGGAGTACTTGCCACTTGCATCACACTTTATATTCTTTCTTTTAAAACTCGCAAAAACAAATGTCAAGACTAAACTTCCTGTCGCGCCAGGATGCTATAAAGAGAATGAACTATTATGGCAGAAGAGGAATACCGTTCTTCTTTCTGATAGACTTCGATGAAAAGAACTGTATTGTAGAGGAACCGCGTAATTTGCCGGGCGATGAAATACTATTCAGCTTTCCGTCGGGTGGAAATTATGATGAAATACCTTTTACGATGGAGAAAGATTTCGTATGGAAACCTTATCCGCAGACTATTGAAGAGTATTCCTGTTCGTTTGATACAGTCTATAGAAATCTGTATGCTGGAAACTCATTCCTTACAAACCTTACCTGTGCGACACCGGTCGGAACAGACCTTACTCTTGAAGATATATTCATTCATTCGCATGCCAAATACAGACTGTTGATGAGAGGCCGTTTTGTAATGTTTTCACCGGAAATTTTTGTCAGAATTGAGGATGGTATGATTTATTCCTATCCAATGAAGGGTACGATTGATGCATCATATCCTGATGCAGCTTCTGTAATATTGAATGATGAGAAAGAATCGGCTGAACATGCAACTATTGTTGATCTGATAAGAAACGATTTGAGTCAGATTGCATCGGAAGTGACTGTCACAAAATACAGATACATAGATGAGGTTCATACAAATAACGGCACTTTGCTTCAGGTTAGTTCGGAAATAAGAGGACGATTGCCTGACGATTTTCGTGATACACTGGGAGATATGTTTTTCAGATTGTTACCGGCCGGATCTGTAACAGGAGCGCCAAAGAAGAAAACAGTGGAGATAATACGTGAGGCCGAGACATACGACAGAGGATATTATACCGGAGTGACCGGTTTTTTCGATGGGAAAAATCTTGACAGCGCTGTGATAATAAGATTTGTTGAACAGCAGCCTGATGGTACTATGGTGTTCAAGAGTGGTGGGGGGATAACCTTCAAGAGTGATATGAGAAGCGAATACGAAGAAATGATTCAGAAAGTATATGTACCGTTTTATTGAGACAATATGTATAAATGACGGAGTGATAGAAAATATCTCTGCCCATGATGAGAGGATGAATAATACAATCCGTATGCATTATGGTAGTTCTGTTACGCCGGTTTCATTGGAAAATTTCATAACTGCAGAAGGTTGTAAAGGAAGAGTCCGTTGCCGTGTGGAATATACTTTAGTGGTAGAGAAGGTGGAATATTTTCCATACAGGATTCGTGAAGTAAAATCTCTGCAACTTGTGGATGACGATTCGGCTGAATATTCATTCAAATACGCAGACCGTTCTGTCTTGGACCGTAACTTTGTCTTGCGTGGTGATGCTGATGATGTAGTGATAGTCCGTTCCGGTATGTTGACAGATACCTCAATAGCAAACATAGCATTATACAAAGAAGGAAAGTGGTACACCCCGAAATATCCATTGCTGAAAGGAATACGCAGGGCAAAACTCATCGCAGAAGGATTTATAGAGGAGGATATAATTATGGCAAACTGTCTGCAAGAGTATGAGAAAATCCGTCTTTTTAATGCAATGATTGGTTTTGGCGAAGTGGAAATAGATATAAATAATGTTTTTCCGATAATTGAAAAATAATTTTATAAGCGGTAATGGTACTTTTCTAAATATCTCAGTCCTAATAAAAAAGGATATAAAGTTGATGTAATCCGGTAAAAATTTATTATATTTGTAAAAACAGGTGTTTTAACTCATAAACTGAGATATTATGATGAACAGACTTTCAAGACTATTTGTAATCTTTTTTTTATTGTTTGTGCCTTCACTGATGTTTGCACAATCTTATTCGTATTCCAAGAGAAATGGTCAGGTCTATTATGACGGCAAGGTCATTTATGGAGCAGATTCTCATTCTTTCCGTGATTTGGGCTACGGTTATGGTAAAGACAGAAATCATGTTTACAGATATGGAACGATTTTGGAGTATGTTGATCCTTCTTCGTTCAGAGTTGACAGAAGATTCTCGGCTGACAATCGTCCGTCGTTTGGTCGTCCCGATGGAGGACACCATTATTGCGAAAGACCGGGATATTATGTATCAACTTTCGATGTATTCTACAATGGTGAAAAAGTTCCAGGAGCTGCAAGCAGCAGTTTTGTAATCCTTAAAGAAGGATATGCAAAGGATGCATTCAATGTGTATTGGATGGGAAAGAAAATTCCGGGAGCGTCGACTTCCTCTTTCGTATGTCTTGGGAACGGTTATGCCAAAGATGCTTTCGATGCATATTGGGAAGGTAGCAAGATAAACGGAGCGTCTGTTTCATCATTCAAAGTTACAAGAGGATTCTATGCCGAGGATTCTTTCGATGTATATTTTAAGGGAAAGAAACTTAAATAATCATTAAAAAATCACAGGCTTAAGACATACAGTATGCCTGTGTTTGCTGATGTACGTTATACGGTGGGCAATTTAAAGGTTAAGCCTTATATAGATATGAAAGTAGGATATTCAGAACTCATTGATGAAGAGCATGATGGTGGAGGATATAATAGTGGAGGCTTTTATTTTTCTCCGTCTATAGGAGTTTCACTACCGGTAGTAAGAGAGGAATAACACTGAATGTTGGTGTGTCATTCTAAAAGCCAAAATCATGATAAAATCTTTTATTGACTCTCTTTCTGTTTAACTTCATATTAACTTTTACAAGTTGTAATAAAAATGAAGAGGAAGGTTTCTCAAAAGAGGAAATTTTGCAGGCTCTTTTTGATTTGAAAGGAACTTATCATGGAACTGTACAAGTAGCTTACTATCGCGGAGCCGATATAACCGAACTTCAAAATGTAACCGCAGTTTCGCGTGATTCAATGAAGTTTAGATGTCACTTCTACCTATTTCTGAATTAGTATCAGATAAAAGTCTATCAGAACGCTTGCGTGAGATTGGTGAGGTAGAAGTTGTGGCTGGTTATCATTTTTGGCAGAGGGATGATTGGAATATAAACTTTGGATTACGGCCTAAGGATATTTGTGTTTTGGGTGGATATGGTGCACCACCAACTATAAAAATTGTTTTTTCACAGACTTTTGGTGGAGATGCTGAAGTGGGTAAAAACTTTATAATGTTCAATATTTCTCCTATGGAATTATGGGTAGACGGAAAGAAATATGAGGACTTCACACAGCTTGTGTACCATTTTAGGGGAAAGTATGAGTAATAGTTTTAATCTTTTTGTATAAGCATTATGAAACATATTTACTGGAAAGGTGTAAAACGAAAGATAGATAAATTAATTGAAAGAATTATTGATTGTATAATTATCCTTTTCGGTTGAGAAGGATAAGATTATGATTGTAGGTACATAATATAAAAGCGGTCAGAACCAACTGACCGCTTTTATATTATGTCGTTATTCCAAAACTTCGTAACTGCTTATCTGTATCGGCATATCAAGATTGTGAAGTACCTTTTCAAGCATTATGCCGTCAAGGTTGTTGTATTCGTAACCGAAGGTGGCACGTATTCCCTGAAGAATGAATTGTGTAGCCCTGTCAAGTGCTATAGGCAGGCTGTCACCTTGCATCAATGAACCTGTTATTACGCTTGTGAATGTATCCCCTGTGCCCGGATAGTGTGCCGGAAGATACGGACAGGTTACTTTCCAGTATCTGTTGCCGTGGCGGTTGTATGCAAAGACGGAGGTCATATGTGCATTTTCAGGAACAGGAACACTGGTCGCTATTACAATGTCCGGTCCTGCATCTGAGAGTCTTTTCAGATATGATTTCATTTCCTGTACAGTCACCTCGCTTATATATTCCATGTCCAGGAGTTTGAAAACCTCTGTCATATTCGGAGTAATCACATCGGCATATCGTATGAGTTTCTTCATCTCTGTCACCATATCTTCTGTGATTCCTTTGTACAGATTGCCATTGTCACCAAGCACCGGGTCCACAACCACCATATCCTGTGGGCGGCGGAACTTCGATATGAAATCCTCTACTATCTGTACTTGCTGCGGTGAACCGAGATATCCGGTGTAGAATGTATCGAACTTCATATCAAGCTTTTCCCAGCTTTCTATTATTCGTTTCATTTCCTCAGTCAGGTCAAGGAACGAGTAATGCGGATATTGTGTATGCGCCGAGAGGACTGCCGTTGGTAGGGGACAAACCTGTATTCCCATGGAAGAAAGAATAGGAATCACTGCCATTAGAGATACTCTTCCGGCTCCGGACAGGTCGTGTACCGCAACCACTCGTTTTACGTGACTTTGCAGATACGTTTTCTGCATACCGGAACCAGTCGCAGAAGTATGTACTGCACTCGGCTTTTTCTTTTTCATTCCGGATTTCTGCCATGCAGCCTTTCGTGCCTGATATTGCTCGTATTTGTTTTCTATATAATTGTCTGCCATATTTCTTTTTGATGTTATTGCTGCAAAGTACGTTACTTTTTGGGTACGAGGCAAATATTTTGCATTATTTTCCGTATTTTTGCATTAACACATTAAATCATTACAAACTTATGGATATCCGTACAATACTGAAGAATCTGAAAATAGAAGAGTTGAACGCTATGCAGCAGGCTGCTGTAGATGCTTATAGGGAAGGAAACGACATTGTGCTGCTTTCGCCAACTGGTTCCGGAAAGACATTGGCATATCTCATTCCGCTTGTGCAGACACTGAAGAAGGATGCAGAGGGGGTGCAGGCCGTTGTGCTTGTTCCGTCGCGAGAATTGGCATTGCAGATAGAGCAGGTCTTCAAGGCGATGGCTACGAATTTCCAGGTTATGAGTTGCTATGGTGGACGACCGGCCATGGACGAGCACCGTACAATGAAAGGTATCCGTCCATCGGTGATTATCGGAACACCGGGACGTATGAACGACCATTTGGGGAAAGGGAATATTGATGCCTCTACAGTGCGTGTACTTATAATAGATGAGTTCGACAAATGTTTGGAATTCGGGTTTCAGGAGGAAATGGCCGATGTGATAGGAAAGTTGCCTAACTTGCGTAGAAGATTCCTTCTTTCTGCTACGGATGCAGAAGAGATACCACGTTTTACGGGAGTAAACAAGAGTGTAAGGCTGAATTTCCTGAATTCGGAAGAGCAATTCTCGGACAGGCTTCATTTATATAAGGTGGAATCACCGGTAAAAGATAAGTTGGAAACTCTGTATAAACTGGTATGCACTCTGGGTTCGGAACAGACTCTCGTTTTCTGCAATCATCGTGAGAGTGTGGACAGGGTAGGCAAGTATCTGCATTCTATGAAAGTGTATTGCGAAACATTTCATGGAGGAATGGACCAGGATGATCGCGAGAGGGCATTGTATAAATTCAGAAACGGAAGTTGCAATATCTTTATCTCAACTGACCTTGCTGCACGCGGACTTGATATCTCAGGAATAAAGAATGTAGTCCACTATCATCTGCCTGTTGCGGAAGACGGGTTTATACATCGAAACGGACGTACTGCAAGATGGGATGCCGAAGGTAGTGCATATATAATAATGTATGCAGAAGAGAAAACTCCTGAATATCTTCCGGCCGAGATTGAAGAATTTGTCCTGCCCGAAGTCACTCCCAAACCGTCGAAACCAGAGTTTGTCACCTTATATATAGGCAAGGGAAAGAAGGATAAGATTAATAAGATAGACATAGTAGGATTCCTTTTCAAGAAAGGTGGGTTGAATAAGGATGATGTAGGAAAGGTTGATGTTAAGGACCATTATGCTTTCGTGGCTATATCAAGGAAAAAGAGCCAACAAACGTTAAAGTTGATACAAAATGAAAAGATTAAGGGGGTAAAAACTTTGATAGAACTGGCAAAATGATAACTTTGTGTCAGAGTACATATAGAATTTCGGGTTGAATTCTCAATTTGCTATGGTTCGTATCACAAAATACACCACAGTATAATAATTATGTGTCAAAATGATAGTAAAATTATGCTTCATATCATAAAATGAAAGAAGTTTTCATTTGTAGGTGTAATTTTATTAGGTTAAAGTTTGGATGTGTGGAAATAATTACATAAATTCGCAATCGTAAGATATTAAAATATATGTAAAACCAATTAAACAACTGCCAAATGAAAAAACATAATTTTAATGCGGGACCATCTATTTTGCCTCGCGAAGTAATAGAGAAAACAGCACAAGCTATATTGGATTTTAACGGCTCTGGACTTTCGTTGATGGAAATCAGTCATCGCGCAAAAGACTTTCAGCCGGTAGTGGACGAAGCCGTTGCTTTGTTTAAAGAGATATTAAATATCCCGGAAGGGTACTCAGTGATATTCCTCGGTGGCGGTGCAAGCCTTGAATTCTGTATGGTTCCATATAACTTCCTCGAAAAGAAAGCTGCTTATCTTAACACAGGTACTTGGGCTAAGAAAGCATTGAAGGAAGCTAAAGCTTTCGGTGAAGCCGTTGAAGTAGCTTCATCTGAAAAAGACGGATATACATATATTCCTAAGGATTATGTAATTCCTGAAGATACGGAATATTTCCATATTACTACCAACAATACTATCTATGGAACAGAATTGCATTCAGATCCTGAAGTAAATGTTCCTTTGATTGCGGATATGTCATCTGATATTTTCTCACGTCCTATAGACGTTTCAAAATATATCTGTATATATGGTGGTGCTCAGAAAAATCTGGCTCCTGCAGGTGTTACTTTCGTAATCGTTAAAGATGAAGCGCTTGGCAAGGTTACACGTCATATACCTACAATGCTCGACTATAAGACACACGTAGACAAGGGTTCTATGTTCAACACTCCTCCTGTAGTGCCTATCTATGCTGCATTGCAGACTTTGAGATGGATCAAAGCTCAGGGTGGTGTGGAAGAAATGCAGCGCAGAGCTAAGGAACGTGCTGATTTGCTTTATGCTGAAATAGACCGCAACAAACTGTTCCGCGGCACAGTGACAGTGAAAGAAGACCGCTCGCTGATGAACATCTGCTTCGTAATGGCTGATGAATACAAGGATTTGGAAGCTGACTTCCTGAAGTTTGCTACCGAACGTGGAATGGTTGGTATCAAAGGTCACCGTTCAGTAGGTGGATTCCGTGCTTCTTGTTATAACGCTATGCCTCTTGAAAGCGTTAAGGCTCTTATCGAATGCATGCAGGAATTCGAGAAAATGCATTAATCAATAGGTGTCCTCTTTAGTATTAAAGTATGTAGAGAAGGTATCAGTCGGTAAACCGACTTAGATGATAAAGCGTAATACTTCTTTGTCTCCTTTACCTCCTCTACTTACTTTATTTACTTTAATTACTACTAATATAAAAAACTTACTACACATGAAAGTCTTGATTGCAACAGAAAAACCATTCGCCAAGGTAGCTGTGGATGGTATTCGTAAGGAAATAGAAGCAGCGGGTTATGAACTCGTGTTGCTTGAAAAATATACTGAGAAAACTCAATTGCTTGATGCAGTAAAAGATGTAAACGCCATTATTATCCGAAGCGATATTGTGGATAAGGAAGTGCTTGACGCAGCAAAGGAACTGAAGATTGTAGTCCGTGCAGGTGCCGGATACGATAATGTTGACCTGGCTGAGGCTACAGCTCACGGTGTATGCGTTATGAATACTCCGGGACAGAACTCTAATGCTGTGGCAGAACTTGCTTTCGGTATGATGATTATGGCTGTTCGCAATTTCTACAACGGTAAGGCGGGTACAGAACTTATGGGTAAGAAACTTGGTATTCATGCTTACGGTAATGTGGGACGCAACGTAGCCCGTATCGCCAAAGGTATCGGAATGGATATTTATGCTTACGATGCTTTCTGTCCTAAGGAAGCTATCAAGGCTGACGGTGTTACTCCTGTGGATTCTGCAGATGAGCTTTACAAGAATTGTGATGTCGTTTCACTTCATATTCCTGCTACTCCTGAAACACGCAAATCTATCAATTATGACTTGGTGAACCTGATGCCAAAGAACGGTTTGCTTGTAAATACTGCAAGAAAAGAAGTTATCGACGAAGAAGGACTTCTGAAACTGATGGAAGAACGTCAGGACTTGAAGTATGTAACAGACATCATGCCTGAAAAGAATGAAGAATTTGCCGCTAAATGTGCCGGCAGATATTTCTCTACTCCTAAGAAAATGGGTGCTCAGACTGCCGAGGCTAATATCAATGCAGGTATTGCTGCTGCCAAGCAGATTGTGGCTTACTTCAAGGATGGTTGCGAAAAATTCCGTGTAAACAAATAAAAAATCATTGCCTATGGCTGTAATTAAACCTTTCAAGGGGGTACGCCCACCAAAATCAATGGTAAAGGAAGTGGCTTCCCGACCATACGATGTATTGAATTCAGAAGAAGCGCGCGAGGAGGCCAATGGTAATGAAAAGTCATTATACCATATCATCAAGCCTGAAATAGACTTTCCGGTAGGAACAGATGAACATGACCCTGCTGTATACTATAAGGCTGTGGAGAACTTCAAGATGTTCCAGGAAAAAGGATGGCTGGTGCAGGACGATAAGGAAAACTACTATGTTTATGCACAGACCATGAACGGCAAGACTCAGTATGGTCTTGTGGTAGGTGCTTACGTTCCTGACTATATGAATGGTGTGATAAAGAAGCATGAACTTACACGCCGTGACAAGGAAGAGGACCGTATGAAACATGTCCGTGTGAACAATGCAAATATCGAGCCTGTATTCTTTGCATATCCCGATAATGTCGAACTTGATGCCATTGTCGCAAAATACACTGCACGCAAGCCGGAATATGATTTCATAGCTCCTGGCGACGGTTTCGGACATACATTTTGGGTTATTGATGAAAAGGAAGATATAGACAGAATTACAGTTCTGTTTGCCGATATGCCGGCTCTGTATATTGCCGACGGTCATCACAGAAGTGCTGCCGCAGCATTGGTAGGTGCCGAGAAAGCTGCTCAAAATCCTAACCACAAGGGTGATGAAGAGTATAACTACTTCATGGCTGTATGTTTCCCAGCATCGCAATTGACTATAATCGACTACAACCGTGTGGTAAAGGATTTGAACGGTTTGACAGCCGAACAGTTCCTGAAAGCTTTGGAGAAGGACTTCATAGTCGAAGAAAAAGGCGAAACTATCTACAAGCCTTCATCACTTCATAATTTCTCATTGTATCTTGCGGGAAAGTGGTACAGTCTTACTGCCAAGCTTGGTACATACGATGACAATGACCCGATTGGAGTGCTTGACGTGACAATTTCTTCTAATCTGATTCTCGACGAGATACTTGGTATCAAGGATTTGCGTTCGGACAAGAGAATAGATTTTGTTGGCGGAATCCGCGGACTGGAAGAACTGAAACGCAGAGTTGACAGTGGTGAAATGGCTATGGCACTGGCACTGTATCCGGTATCGATGAAACAGTTGATGGACATTGCCGATACGGGAAATATCATGCCGCCGAAGACTACATGGTTCGAGCCTAAGCTTCGTTCGGGATTGATTATACATAAGTTGGAATAATTCTTTTGAATATCATTTAAATGCCATTTAAACGGTGTTTAAACAGTATTTAAATAGGGTACGGAAAACGGAATACCATATCAGGAACTTCTGTTTTCCGTACCCGTTTTGTTTGTACGCATTAAATCACTACCTTTGCATCAATATTCAAAACGTCATAAAATGCAGCAGGAAGATACATATAAGACCATTGAGGGGATTTCCGAATCAATTTTTACAGAGAAGCGAAGCAAGTTTATAGCCATTGCTCTTCCGGTCCGTACTCTTGGAGAGATAAAGACATATCTTGAGGAGTATCAGAAGAAATATTACGATGCCCGTCATGTGTGCTATGCCTATATGCTTGGAGCAGAGAGAAAGGATTTCCGTGCCAATGACAATGGTGAGCCTTCCGGTACTGCAGGACGTCCTATACTCGGACAGATAAACTCTTTCGGACTTACTGATATACTTGTCATCGTGGTGAGATATTTCGGAGGAATAAAGTTGGGAACGAGTGGACTTATTGTAGCATATAAAACTGCTGCGGCTCAGGCTCTTGAAGAGGCTGTAGTGATAGAGAAAACAGTAGATGAGGATGTTTCTTTCGCTTTTGAATATCCTTTCATGAACGATGTGATGAGAATCGTGAAAGAAGAGGAACCGGAAATACTCGAACAGTCCTACGATATGGATTGTCTGATGAAACTTAGAATCAGAAAGTCCTCAATGCCTAAGCTGAGAGCACGTCTGGAAAAGGTGGAAACACTGCGTTTTATTGAAGAAGAGGAGGAATCGGAAATTTAATATTGTATAATTATCAGAAAAACAGAACAGTTATTTGTGAATTAATTATAAAATGCTACCTTTGTAATCGAACGATAATTATATAACTATGAAAGCATTTGTGATTTCTTTACTTCTTGTCTTTCTTGTTTCGGGGTGCGAGATGAGAAAAGATATAAGCATTGTGCCTTTGGAGGAGGTAGAGGAATTACTTGAAAGTATATCTATAACAGATTTGTTTCATGAGAAGCCTGTAACGGCAGAAGACATTAAAATCACCAAAGAACTTTTATTTGAAAAATATACTCTTGAGGATGTATATCCGTACAAGGATACTGTGCGTTCCATAAAGTGGGATGTCATAAAGAAGTGTCTTGCATATGTAGAGAATATGGAACCCGAATCAGGTAAGTGGTGTGTGATACAGAATTATAGAAACAGAAACGGTGAAGCACCATTGGTCAAGAAGTTTGTCAGAAATGAATACAAGCGTGTGTCGGATACATTGGGGGTGGAAAGATATCAGTCGGTACCTCTTTATCTGTTGTCGGACACTGTTACTCCCGAACGTTATGGTCGTGACGGCTCTCTTGCCTCTGTACTTGGAAGAAAGGGGGGATATATTCATATACGCCCCACCACGTTCGATGATGAATGGTATGTTCCTGAGAGATATGTCAAGATGCTTCCCGATTCAACAAACTTCCATCATGTGATTTTCGTAGACCGTGGAGACCAGAATATAATTACACTTGAGAGAGTGGCCAAGGCAGAATGGAAGGTGAGGAGTATTAATCCTGCAACAACAGGCCGTCATCTCCCTCCGTATGCTCAGGAAACGCCGCTGGGTATGTATCTCATTCAGGAAAAGAAACAGAAGATGATATTCCTGAAGGATGGTTCAAGTGCAGTAGGAGGTTATGCGCCGTATGCAAGCCGTTTCACCAATGGGGCATATATCCACGGAGTGCCTGTAAATGTTCCTGCCACAAAGATGATAGAATACAGTTGGAGTCTTGGTACTACTCCTCGTTCACATATGTGTGTGCGTAATGCCACTTCGCATGCCAAATTCGTTTACGACTGGGCTCCGGTGCAGGAAAGCCTGGTTGTAGTAATTGAATGAATATTCGATATAACATTTCATTGAGTTTTTTAACCTTCTGATTTTCAGAGATATTAGTATAAAGCGTTATCTTTGCATCCGAATTTTCAATGAATTTGTTACAATGCGCAATATATTAATATCTATATTTCTCGTATGTTCCGGTTTTGTGGTTCCTGCCATGGCGCCCTCTTGTGCCAGTGGCATGCTTGTACATTCTCCTTCTGAGGTTGATGAGTGTGCAGAGCTTTATGCGTCCATGCAGCTTGAGGGAGTTGTCAATTATAAAGCTTTCCGTCAGGCAGTGGAAGGTTACAGGAAAATAGAAAACCGTCATCGTGATATTCTTACCCTTATAGATTTCTCTAAGCCATCGACAGAGAAGCGTCTGTATGTGTTCGATATGAAGAACCGTAAGATGCTTTTCAACTCACTTGTATCGCATGGCAGAAACAGCGGTGGAAATTATGCCACATCATTCTCAAACGAATACGGTTCCTACAAAAGCTCATTAGGATTTTATCTCACAGAAACTACTTACAACGGCGGTAACGGATATTCGCTTATCCTGAATGGACTGGAAAAGGGAATAAACGATAAGGCAAAGGAACGTGCCATAGTGGTTCACGGTGCATCGTATGCCAATCCTTCAGTGATAAAGAGTGGCGGACGTTTGGGAAGGAGTCTTGGATGTCCTGCGCTTCCTCAAAAGATTTCCAAACCAATTATTGATGCTATAAAAGGTGGCAGCGTGATGTATATTTATGCCGAGAAGCCGGAATATTTTGCTCAGAGTGAGATTCTGTCTGATGTACTAAATGAAATGTAAACGGATAAGTTTATTTCTCCATATCCTTCAAATGTATCTCCAGTGCCTTTACGGATATGTGTATCTCCCAGATTGATATACCGAGTGATGCTATAAGCAACAGCAGTGCTATGCCGAATACATACACTGCTGTTGTATGAAATCCTATATAAATCAGAAACATTGTTATCACGCAGAGAAACAGACTGGATATACCAAGCACCTGCATACTTCGTGTCAGATAGAGTCGGCGGCGCAGATTGTCTATCTGTGCGGCTGTCACTTCCGAATGTTTTTGTACATATTGTTCCTTTAGAGTTCTTACAAGCTGTGCGTACGACAGAAATCTGTTGGTGTATGCCAGTAGTATGAGTGAAACTGCCGAGAACAGCAGGGCAGGAGTGCTTAAGTTTAGTTCTTCCATATAATTTATGTTTCGTATAGCTTTTATGTATGCAAAGTTAGCTTTTTATTCTGAAAGATTAGTCTTTTTTGTAATTTCTTGTATAGTTCATTGTAAAAGTAAAAAGAATGTTGTTTATAATAAATAAGTCCCAATAAGTATTGATTTATTGGGACTTATATTTTTATATTATTTCTATACCTTTCTGTTTGCAGAGTTCCAGACCTATGTCCTTCAGTTTGAATTTCTGTATCTTTCCGCTTCCTGTCAGAGGGAAACCGTCTACGAAGAAGATGTATTTCGGTATCTTGTATCTGGCTATCTTTCCCTGGCAGAACTCGCGTACGTCGAATTCGTTCATTTCGCATCCTTCGTGCAGGATGATGAATGCACCTACAGCCTCGCCGTATTTCTTCGACGGAATACCTGCCACCTGTACGTCCTTTATTCCCGGCATCTGATAGAGGAATTCCTCGATTTCGCGCGGATAGATGTTCTCACCTCCACGGATAATCATGTCCTTGATACGTCCTGTTATGCGGTAGTTGCCGTTCTCGTCTTTCACACCGAGGTCGCCCGAGTGGAGGAAACCGTTCTTGTCGATAACTTCTGCTGTTGCCTGAGGATTCTTGTAGTAGCCCTGCATGGTGTTATATCCGCGGTTACACATTTCTCCCTGTACACCTACCGGACATTCCTCGCCAGTTTCAGGGTCAAGAACTTTCACTTCTGTGAATTCGAAATCACGTCCTACGGTTGTACAGCGCACTTCGAACGGGTCGTCTATACGTGTGTGAGTCATACCCGGTGATGCTTCTGTCAGTCCGTAAACACTTGTGACACGCATGAACATCTTTTCCTCAACCTGACGCATCAGTTCCACAGGACAGAGCGAACCTGCCATGATACCGGTGCGCAGACTGCTGAGGTCGAACATATCGAACATAGGGTGGTGGAGCTCGGCGATGAACATTGTCGGTACACCGTATAGTGCCGTACAGCGTTCCTTATGCACTGATGCGAGTACGAGCAACGGGTCGAAACGCTCCAACATTACTTGTGTACATCCGTGGGTGAGGCAGTTCATTGTGGCAAGCACTACACCGAAGCAGTGGAACAGCGGTACACATACGCACAGCTTGTCGTCTGATGTAAACTTCATATGTTCGCCTGTCAGGAAGCCGTTGTTTGTTATGTTATAGTGGCTCAACATTACTCCTTTTGGGAATCCTGTTGTACCTGATGTATATTGCATATTAACTGTGTCGTGACAGCTTACCTGCTTTTTCGCATTTTCAAGAACCTCATCGTCTATGTTGTTTCCGAGAAGAAGGATTTCCGGAGTGTTGTACATTCCTCTGAATTTCTCCTGACCGATGTAAACTACGTTGCGCATACAAGGGAAACGTTTGCTCTTCATATGTCCGCGGCTGAAAGTCTTCAGCTCCGGGAGCATATTGTAAGTCATCTGGACGAAATCGCTGTCCTTCTCGCCGTTCACGATACAAAGAGTGTGCATGTCAGAGTTCTGGCAGAGATATTCCAACTCAGCCTGCTTGTAGTTGGTATTGACGGTAACTGCCACTGCACCAATCTTTGCGCAGGCATAGAGGAAAGTCAGCCAGTCCGGCACATTTCCAGCCCAAATACCTACGTGAGTTCCTTTTTCCACTCCGATGGCAAGCAGACCTTTAGCCATATTGTCCACACGCTTGTTGAACTGGCTCCATGTGAAGCGCAGGTTGCGGTCGGAATAAACTATATATTCTTTATCCGGGGTGACTTCGGCCCAATGTTCGAGCCAGTCGCCAAGTGTTCTTTCTGATAACTGTAACATGGTTTCCGGCTTTTAATTAGATTGGTGTATAGATTACTGCAAGGATGCGTGCTGTCTGGCCTTCGTAGGCATGAACATGATGAGGCACGATAGAGTCGTAATAGATAGTATCGCCTTCTTCAAGAATATAAGTGTTCTTTCCGTAAGTGATTTCCACCATACCTTTCATCACCATTATGAATTCTTCTCCTTCGTGAGCAGACTGGTTGAATGAAGTTTCATTATTCTCATCAATATCTATGATGAAAGGCTCCATGTGGCGGTCAGTCTTGCTGCGAGAAAGTGAGTGATAGTGCATATGCTGGCGAGAATCAGTAGCATTGTTTGAGAAACTGATAGTGTCGTCGGCTTCTCCCTTGCGGCAAACTACAGGGCCTGACTCACTGTCCTGGTCGTCGAGGAAAGTACCAAGGCGTACACCAAGAGCACGTGCTATCTTGATTAGCGGAGCAAGTGAAGGGATGTCGATGTTTTCTTCGATTCGTGTAATCTGGTCTACAGACAAGCCTGTGTTTTCAGCCAATTCTTCTATACTGATTTCTTTTATGTTTCTTAGCGATTTGATTTTTTCGCCTATGATATTAGTGTAATCCATGATAAAAAAGTTTTGATTTATATGTTAGTAGGCGCAAATATAATCAAAATTTTATAACACGATGGAATTTTCTTACTTTTTGTAGCCTTTATATGTACGATAAGATTATTTTGGCAGTGAAAGTCTGCCGTTTTTCTGATATATTATTTCTTCCGAGAGAAGATATGACAGCGCTTTTGCTACATTCTCCTTTTCGTAGGATGATATATGCTCCATAAGCTCGGATGTAGTCATTTCCTTGTCTTTTAGGGCTTCTTCGATGGCTCTTGAAATCTCGTTGAACATTCCCTGCCTGATGCCTGACGAGTGGGACGAAAGGCATACGTCGCACTGTCCGCAGTTGTGTTCGTTCTTTTCGCCGAAATACAGCAACAGCATGCGGCTGCGGCATTTGTCGTCCGTTTCTGCATATTCTGTCATTGCCTCTATACGGTGGATGAAGCTCTTTTTTCTGTCTTCATACACTTCTTTTGTAAAAACCAGACGGTCGGCCTCCTGTCTTTCGCGCGTATATATAATATAAGGAGTCTTTTTGCCCGGTATATAGTGGAGGATGCGTCGGCGTGTAAGCGAAATCAGAGTGTCGTACACCTGCTGGCGCGTCATGCCCGAACGCAGAGACAGAGCTTCTTCGTTTATATAGGCATATTCGGTGAATACTCCTGTGTATGAACGGAGTATAATGTTTATCAGCTTCTCTGTTTCGGGGCTTGTTTCATGGATGCGGTATAGTTCCTCCTTTGTCAGAGTAAACATCAGACGCGAATTGTTATCCTGTTCGTCTGTATATTCCAAATATCCCGCACGGGTAAGGATTTTCAGGGCACTGTCCACCTGGATGGGGAAGTGCTTGAAGTTTCGGCAGAACTCATCAATGTTAAATTCTCTCGTACAGCCAAGTCCGTCGCCCATAGCCATCTGATAGTAGTAGTTCAGATGTTCGTAGACGGTGCGGATATAGTCTTTCTCGGGGAATGTATCTGCTATTCTTTTCTTCAGAGTAGCCCTGTCGCTTTTGGAATATAGCAATACGGCATATGCCTTTTTGCCGTCGCGTCCTCCGCGTCCGGCTTCCTGGAAGTAGGCTTCAGGTGAGTCCGGTGTATCTACGTGGACTACAAGTCTTACGTCCGGCTTGTCGATACCCATACCGAATGCGTTTGTGGCAACCATCACACGGGTTTCACCTTTCACCCACGATTTCTGCCGCTGGTCCTTAGTGTCGTTGCTTAGTCCGGCATGATAGAATGTGGCGGTAATGCCTTTTTCGTTCAGCAACTGTGCATACTCTTTCGTGCGTTTGCGGTTATGGGCATATACTATGGCCGAGCCTTCCACGTGCTTCAGTATATGAAGAAGTTCTTCCTGCTTGCTCTCTGTCCGGCGGACAATGTATGCAAGATTCTTGCGCTCGAAACTCATGCGGAACACATTCTCCTCCTTGAAGGCAAGACGCTGCTGTATGTCCTTCACCACCTCAGGAGTGGCTGTAGCAGTCAGTGCCAGAACGGGAACGTCCGGCAGAAGGTTTCTTATTTCTGAGATTTTGAGATATGCAGGGCGGAAATCGTAGCCCCACTGAGAAATGCAGTGCGATTCGTCAACGGTTATCATGCTGACTTTCATACTGCGGAGTTTGATACGGAAAATCTCCGTGTCGAGTCTTTCAGGCGATATGTAAAGGAACTTATAATTGCCGAAAATACAGTTTTCAAGTGCTATGATAATCTCCTCCCGAGTCATTCCGGAGTATATGGCGATGGCTTTTATGCCGCGGTCGCGAAGATTTCTCACCTGGTCTTTCATCAAGGCTATCAGTGGAGTTATGACAATACACAGTCCGTCTTTCGCCATGGCAGGAACCTGGAAAGTAATGGATTTTCCACCTCCCGTAGGCATCAGTCCAAGTGTGTCGTGTCCGCTTCCTATACTTTGGATAATATCCTCCTGTATTCCGCGGAAATTGTCATATCCCCAATAGTCCTTAAGTATTTTACGGTATTCCTCTATCATTTAAAATCCGCTTGGCTTAATGTCTTCTATCTGTAACTGAATGTCACCGCGCTTGTGTGAGTTCTCTTCTATCGTATAGCAGATGTTGAACGATTGCTTGGTTTTGATGTATCTCACCTGCGAGCTTTGTCCGAAAGCTATTCCGTTCATCACATTGTTCGACTTGTTGTCTACGAGTTCAAGCTTGATATGCTCCTGTTCGCGTCCTACAACCTTGCTTGTACCGTAGTCATATACATTTATCGTAGAGAACACAGGTTTGTGGTTCTCCGGTCCGAACGGGTTGAATTTCTTCAGGTCGAAGAAGAATTTCGGAGTGATGTCGCGGAAGTCAAGCTGAGCGTCAATGTCTATTGTTGCGCTGGTCTGTTCCGGCAGAATATGGTTTGTCACATATTCCTCAAATCGTCTTGTAAACTCTTCCACATTCTCCACCTTCATTGACAGTCCGGCAGCATAAGTATGACCGCCAAAGTTCTCGAGCAGGTCGCGGCAGTGCTCTATTGCGCTATATACATCGAAACCGGAAACAGAACGTGCCGACCCTGTGGCAAGCCCTTCGGTACGGGTGAGTACCACAGCAGGACGATAGTAAATCTCTGTAAGTCGTGAAGCTACAATACCTATCACACCCTTGTGCCACTCTTCGTTATAAATCACGATGCTTCTTCTTTCGGAAAGATTTTCAAGGGAGTCTACAATCTTATTCGCTTCCTCAGTCATACTCTTGTCGAGGTCCTTGCGAAGCTCATTATAACCGTTGATAAGATTACCTTTCTCGTGAGCCAACTTGTAGTCCTTTTCTATAAGCAGGTCTACAGCCTCTTTACCTTTCTGGATTCTTCCTGACGCATTGATTCTCGGTCCTATCTTGAACACAATGTCGCTCATGTTTATTTCCTTGTCTGTAAGTCCGCATACGTCGATTATGGCTTTCAGCCCCATACACGGATTGGCGTTGAGCTGTCTCAGACCGTGATAGGCAAGGATTCTGTTTTCACCCATGATAGGAACGATGTCCGAAGCTATACTTACGGCTACGAGGTCAAGTAGCGGGGTGAGCTGATGAAACTCGATTCCATTGTTCATGGCAAAAGCCTGCATGAACTTGAATCCCACACCACATCCTGACAGATGTTCGTAAGGGTAGGTAGAGTCTGCTCTTTTAGGATTAAGGATGGCTGCCGCATCAGGCAGGACATCGTCGGGAACGTGATGGTCGCATATGATGAAGTCTATTCCCTTTTCTTTGGCATATGCTATTTCATCTACTGCCTTTATTCCGCAGTCGAGCACAATGACAAGTTTTACTCCGGTTTCGTAGGCATAGTCCACTCCCTTAGTTGTCACTCCATATCCTTCGTTATATCTGTCGGGGATATAATAGTCGATATTCGAGTAGAATTGCTGGAGGAACTTATATACCAATGCCACCGCAGTAGTTCCGTCAACATCATAGTCGCCGTATATCAGGATACGTTCCTTTCTGCCCATTGCCTTGTTGAGCCTTTTAACGGCCGCGTCCATGTCGTTCATCAGGAACGGGTCGTGCAGGTCATGCAGCTGCGGGCGGAAGAATTTCTTTACCGCATCGGCTGTTTTGATTCCTCTCTGTCGCAACAGATGACAAAGTATCGGACTTATACCGATTTCCTTTGCCAGAGCCCTCGCTTCTTCTCTTTGCTCCAGAGTAGGAGGTTGATAATTCCATTTGTATCTCATTATATTATTTTTTTCTTTTTTCCCTATCTAATTCAATCCGTAAAGTTAGGAAAAAGAAAGAATAAAAATGCCGGTTTAGTATAAAAATTAACTAAACCGGCATCATATTATTTGTAATCAGTCTATATTACGATTATTTCAGGCCCAATTTCTTTGCGATTTTTGAAGGAATGGCATCTTTGTGTACAAGAATGTTCATAGTTTTGTAAGCAACGAACGCCTTAGAAGCATACCATATACCTTTGTATTTTCCTGCTTCACCCCAAGAGTTCTTAACCATGAAGTATTCTTTTCCGTTCTGGTCCTTAGCCAAACCGTAGATAAGCATACCGTGGTCGTCAGTAGTTTCCCAGTTGTCGAAAGCAGTCTGACGCATTTCCTGAGTTACAGTTACTTCAGGAAGAGGTTTGCTTGTAAGCTCCTTGCGCTTGTCTGCAGCGCTAAGACCCAACCAGTGAGCCATGTCCGAGCCTGTAAGTTCAGCACCCTTAGAAGCATCCGGGAATACAGCGATACCGTCGCGGGTAAATCCCTGTTCGCTTACGTCAGAACCCCAAGCGAATGTATATCCTTTTCTTACAGCGTTGTCCATAACTTCCATCAGTTCTTCTATAGGAAGGTTGTAAGAAAGAGCATTACGCCAGTTGTCCTGTACCTCTACGTTGAACTGAGTGTAGAAAGGATGATGAGTATAAGAAGTCAAAGAGATATAATCATCCATGTTCAGTTTAAGAACTTCGTCGGCAAATGTTCTTGGAGTGTAAGTCTTTCCTTTGTAAGTAAATTCTTTAGGACATTCACCAAGGTATGTGTCATAGATAGAGCGCAGACCGTTTTTCCATACCGGAGTAAGTTTTGAAAATTTACCTTTACCGATTGCTTCAACATAAGCTCCTGCTACAGCGTCAAGTTCGTTGTGTACAGGAAGTGAGTCGCCGTACATGATACCAGGCATAGCTTCCTGTGGAACCATACCATATTTTTCGTAGCAAACTACCATATCCTCGAAACTACCACCAGGAGAGAACGAAGCGTCACCGTGATAGCGTACATAGTTTACGGCGCGGTCTTCCATTGTGTGGTGAACGATGAACATTTCAGAAAGGTCGAATTCGCCTTTGCCCTGACGTAGCAATTCAGACTCAAGGAATGCTACAGATGAGAACGACCAGCAAGTGCTCGAACGGTTCTGGTTCTTGATAGATGTGATAGGGTTTTCCTTGATAGTTGTAAACACAAAGCCTTCTTCAGCTTTTTTCTCCTCTTTCGCTTCCTGAGCGTTGATGCTGCTGAAACAAAGTCCAAGTGCAGCCAGTGTGATAAATTTGTTCATTTTTAATTTTGAGTTTTTAAGTTTTTAATCCTTCATTATTTCTTCTACATCTTCTACCTTGATAGGAATACGTTTTTCTCCCGTAAATCTTGAGCCTTCAGGAGTAATGAGAATATCATCCTCCAGACGGATACCGCCAAAATCCTTATATTTCTCTATTACGTCGTAATTAAGGAAGTCAGTATGCATTCCTTCAGCTCTCCATTTGTCTATCAGTGCCGGAATGAAGTAGCATCCAGGCTCATCGGTCATGACAAATCCCGGTTGCAGACGGCGTCCCATACGCAGAGAAGCCAGTCCGAACTGGTCGGATGGACGGACTTCATCGTCATATCCCACATAAATCTGTCCAAGGTCCTCCATATCGTGAACGTCGAGTCCCATCATATGGCCCAGTCCGTGAGGCATAAACAGAGCGTGTGCACCTGCTGCTACGGCTTCGTCTATATTACCTTTCATCAGTCCGAGGTCTTTAAGTCCTTGAGCTAAAACCTTGCAGACATCCAGATGTACCGATTTGTATGTTATTCCCGGTTTAGCCAGCTCAAGAGCCTTCTCATGACATGCATAAACTATATTGTAGATATCTTTCTGACGCTGAGTGAATTTTCCTCCTACAGGTATGGTACGTGTGTGGTCAGAACAGTAATTGTTTATGTTTTCGGCGCCGGCATCAGTCAGCATCAGTCTGCCTTCCTGCAATATGTGGCTGTGGTCGTGATTATGTAGAGTCTGACCGTTCTGAGTAAGGATAGTAGCGAACGAAGTCATGCTGCCGTATGAAGCTGCAATACCTTCCAATATACCTGCGATGTATTGTTCAGATACTCCCGGTTTGCAGAGTCGCATGGCAGTGGTATGCATCTCGTAACCTATGTTGCATGCCTTGTCAATTTCATCGATTTCGCATAGTTCCTTAACCGCTCTCAATGAAACAACGGCTTTAATCAACTCCACCGAAGCATGAGTCTTTACCATTGATGCCTTAATGCCTGTCAGGTCTTCCAGAAGCATCATATTGTCATAACGATATGGCGGAAGGAAATGAACCTTTCTTCTCTGTGAGAGAGCTTTACCGATTACATCTTTCAGTTTGTCAAACGGAAAACTCTTGCTTACACCCACTCTTTCAGCCAATTCTTTAATGCTTGGCTGAGGACCCATCCATATGATGTCATCCATATCCACATCGTCGCCGAAGAAATACTCTTCATTATTGTCGATATCGATAACTCCGGCATAACCCGGGTGTGAGTGTCCGAAAAAATAAAGGAATGAACTGTCCTGTCTGAATTTGTATGTATTGTCAGGGTAGTTTGCCGGAGCCTCATTGTTGCCGAGAATCAGAATAAGTCCGTTGCTCATTCTTTCTCTTAGGGCCTGGCGACGTTTTTGGTATGTTAAGGTTTCAAACATAGCTATAATATTACACAGTTGTTTCAATAATTTGATATTTATGTTGCAAAAGTAAGAAAAAAATGTCTTATTTTCTATCTGAATGTCTTGAAAAAACATATATTTGCATTTGGCGTGTCTGTTTTAAAAGAAAAATGTTATGAAAGTAGAATTTAGTAAAATGGGCTTAGTGCTTGAAGGCGGTGGCATGCGTGGTGTCTTTACCTGTGGCGTGCTTGATTTTATGATGGATAATAATATAGAATTTCCTTACGGGGTAGGAGTGTCTGCCGGAGCGTGTAACGGACTTTCGTATATGTCGCATCAGCGAGGCCGTGCCAGATACAGTAATATTGATATGCTTGAAAAGTATAACTATATAAGCTTCAAACATCTTTTTCATCAACGGAGTATTTTAGACCAGAAACTTCTGTATGAGCTGTTTCCAGAGGAAATCCTTCCGTATGATTACGATGCATACATGAAGAATCCAAACCGGTTTGAGATGGTTACCACTAACTGTGTGACGGGCAGAGCCTGCTATCTTGAGGAGAAGCATGACAAGGAACGCCTGTTGCGCATAGCCAAGGCTTCAAGCAGTCTGCCGTATGTCTGTCCGATAGTGTATGTCGACGGTCGCCCTATGCTGGATGGAGGAATTATAGATTCTATCCCTGTAATGAGAGCGATAGAACAGGGATATGATAAGAATGTTGTTGTACTCACACGTAATCGTGGTTATCGTAAGACCGAAAGAGACATAAAGGTGCCGCATTTCATATATACAAGATATCCGCGTTTGCGAGTTCTGCTGAGTAACCGTTGCCGGGTTTATAACGAGCAATTGGAGATGATAGAAAAAATGGAGGATGAAGGCCGGATAATAGCAATCCGTCCGGAAAAGAAAGTCGTGGTAAACCGTATAGAAAAGGATATAAAGAAACTTACGGAACTTTACGAAGAAGGATATATCTGTGCCGAAAAGGTGTTGAAGCCTTTGATGCAGGATTAGTCTTAAGATTTTAATAGCTGTTTAGATAGTGTTCAGTGAACGTTTAGTGAATGTTCACTGAACATGTTTTGAATGACAGTTGAAGGGTGTTTTAAAAGAATTTAAATGAATTGTTATACATAATGTTGCTAACTTTTAAGATTTAATTAATGTGATGAGAAATATCTTGATGTTGATTTTGTTGTTAATCTCGGGGAAAATCTATTCTATTGATACAGAACTTGAACATCTGCTTGTTAAACTTGATTCAGTTCTTGCATGTAGCGATAAGTATGTGGCAGAAAAGGAAGCCAAGATAGAAGAATTGCGAAAAAGACAGTTTTCAGCCTTGAAACCGGAAGAAAGGTTGTGGCTTAACAAGATGTTCTACGATGAGTACTATGTGTACAATGCCGATTCGGCAATGGTATATGTTAATGACAATATCAATATCTCGCGCGAATTAGGAAGAAAGGACTGGGAACAGGAATGGCTGTTGAATAAAGCGTTTCTTCTTTCTGCCACCGGACTGCTTGGCGATGCGGAGGATGTGATAAAGAGTATAGATATAAATAATCTGAATAAAGACCTGATGTTCCAGTATTATGATAGCAAGATATACTTATATTCTCATTTGGGGCAGTATGTTGGGGTTAATAAAGAATTGGCTTATTCTTATTATAAACGAGAAGCTGAGCTTAAATACGAAGCACAAAGATATATAAATACAGATCACTCTTCATATTATAGTTTCTACGCATCACTTTATAAAGACTATCCACGAGGTGCAGAAGGTGATAGTATAAAAAATCAACTTAAACGCATTGTAGATGAGTCCTCTTTGGCATCGCGTTCTGATGCAATAAATTCTTATTCATTATCTGTTATGTATAGAAATGAGGGTGATGAATATAATTATATGAAGTATTTAATATATTCTGCTATTGCAGATATTAAGATTTGCAATCGTGATATTGCTTCATTGGAAGAACTTTCTGACATATTATATAATCATAATGATATTGAGGGGATATACATATATCGGGTATTGTCTTAAATCAGCTTTGCTGTATCCTAATAGGGTTAGAGTTGTAAATATATCATCAGTAATGGATAAGTTGCGTCATGCGTATCAAAAAAGAAACACAGAACAGGAAAGCCAGTTAAGAACATCTCTTTATACAGTAAGTATAATGTCATTTGTTTTATTAGTGGCAATAATGTTTATATTTTTCCAAAATAGAAAACTTGTGAAGTCACGAAAGAGCCTTGATGAAAGTAATCGTTTATTAAGTCAACACTTAGATGAACTTTCGGAAGCACAGCAAATGTTGGCAGAGGTTAATAAGGAATTGAGTGATGTTAATGAAAAGCTTAAAGTAAGCAACAATCAGTTGCAAGAATCCAACTATGTCAAAGAGGAATATATAGGTTATGTATTTTCTATATGTTCCAGTTATATCAGTAAACTTGATGAATACCGTAAGAATATTGGGCGTAAACTTAAGGCCGGACAGATAGACGATATAAAGTCGCTTACCTCCGGTACAACTATTGTTCAAAGCGAACTGAAAGAGTTTTATCATAGTTTTGATGCTATATTCCTTCATGTATACCCAGACTTTGTAGAAGACTTCAATGCTCTGCTGCGTCCGGAAGAAAGAATCGTTTTAAAAGAAGGTGAATTGCTTAATACCGGACTTAGAATATATGCTCTTGTGAGGTTAGGGATAAGTGATAGTGTGAAAATCGCAGAGTTCCTGCATTGCTCTCCACAGACCGTTTACAACAATCGTCTGAAGACACGCAATAAGGCGATAATACCTAAGGAAGAGTTCGCCGAGACAGTACGTTCATTAGGGAAAATGCAGAAATAGTATATTTACATATTAAAATATTGATATTCTAAATTTACTTCTTAAGGAAGCTATATTGCTTAAAATGAGTGATATAGCTTCCTTTGTCTTTACTTTTGTAATTTACTCATGTATGGATTATATGATTATGTACAGTAATTTTGCTTCCATAGATTTTGAACAATAAGTGTTAACTTTTAAGATTAGATTATTATGATTGATATTATTTATTTTCAAACTTAGCTTTAAAATTTATTACATATAAAACTGTAACAAACATTATTTCTAACAATTAAAATCATTGTATGAAAAGGACATTATTATTATTGATTAGTTTCTTTCTAATTCAGTTTGCTTTTTCGCAAACTTTCCATGTAAACGGAAGTGTAAAATCCGATAATGGAGAAACCTTGCCAGGTGTGACGATATTGGTTAAAGGTATAAATGTTGGTACTATTTCTGACTTTGATGGTAATTATTCTATAGAAGTTGATAAAGGGCAAACCTTAGTCTTTTCTTATATAGGGTTCAAAACTGTTGAGAAAATTGTTAATGTAGGAAGTGTTTTGAATATTATTTTGGAAAGTGATACGCAGATGTTGGATGAAGTTGTAGCTATTGGATATGGAACAATGAAGAAAAGTGATTTAACAGGTTCTATTTCATCTGTTTCATCTAAAGATTTACAAAAGACTCCAGCATCAGGATTGGATCAGGCTTTGCAAGGTCGTGCCGCTGGTGTTACAGTAAATGCTAATTCTGGACAACCAGGAGCTGCAGCAGAGGTTAGAATCAGAGGTATCGGTACTGTTAACAATAGTGCACCTATTTATGTTGTAGATGGTGTTATCGTTGATAATATTAATTTTTTAAGTCCAAGTGATATTGCTTCTACAGAAATATTAAAGGATGCATCGTCTACTGCAATTTATGGCTCACGTGGTGCAAATGGTGTTATTTTAGTAACAACAAAAAAAGGAAATTCAGAAGGTAAGATTAATGTGTCATTAAATGCGTATGTTGGATTCCAAAATCGTTGGAATAAATTGGATTTAATGAAAAGTGAAGAGTTTGCAGAGACTCTTGTTAATTTAAATAATGTGGCCTCAGAAAAAAAATATTATCAGGAGCATGGATTTAATGAATGGCTTAAAGCTTATAGACTGGGTAGTTCAGAGTATTATCCTTCTAATTTGGATTATTCTACTATTGAAACAGATTGGCAGGATGAGGTTTTTAGAAAGAATGCTATGATTCAGAACTATCACATATCTGTAGATGGTGGTAATGAAAGAAGCAATTTTTCGATGAGTGGAAGTTATTTTACGCAGGATGGAACAATTATGGGGTCTGACTACAATCGTGTTACATTACGTGTAAATTCATCTCATAAGGTAAATAAGTGGTTAAAAGTAGGAGAGAATCTTTCTTTTATGTCTTCATATGGACGAAATGCTATGAATAATAATAGCAGTCCGGGAGCTTCAGTATTATCAGCTGCAATAGCTATGTCCCCTTGGGATCCTACTCATTATCCAGAAGGTAGTGTTAATTCTGTTGGTAAGGATTTAAGTGGACAGATTAGTGCCTCCTCTAACTTTAAGAATGTTGTTAATCCTTATTCAATGGTTTACAATTCAGAACCTTCTGATAAGACAGAAAGATGGGTCGGTGATCTTTATTTGGAGCTTACTCCTATAAAAGGGCTTGTTTTCAGATCAGATGTTAGTTTGGATTTGACAAATGTACGCTCTCGTCAGTTTAAATATGCTTATGAATATTCAGCATATGATAAGGCTGAAAAGAATTTTATTTCAAGTAATATGTCGCGTGCTTCAAACGTAATAGTAGAAAACATACTTACTTATTCAAAGGAAATAGGAAAACATAGTTTCTCTATAATGGGTGGTCAAACAACTGAAGAGTATAATTATTATTCAATAGGTGGTTCTGGATCAAGTATATTGAACCCTGTAGAATCTAATTGGTATTTATCACAGGCTACAGAGGATCAGGTAAAGGCTTCTGATTCTGCCTCTCGAGTTCGTAGATTTTCTCTATTAAGTCGTTTGCACTATGTTTATAACAATAAATATCTGGCTACTGTAAATTTTAGAGCAGATGCGTCAAGTAAGTTTAAAGAAAATATATGGGGATATTTCCCATCAACAGCTTTGGCATGGAGAATTAGTGAAGAAGATTGGATGAAAGATATTTCTTTTATAAGTGACTTAAAGTTTAGAGCAGGATGGGGACAGATAGGTAATGACCAAATTAATAATGATAGTTTTGTCTTGAATATGTTTAATACAGGACCAACATTTGTAGATTATGTTTTAGGACAAAGTCCTTCACTAGCTACAGGAGCAACAATTCTTACTTATGTTAATAACGGTGGTAAATGGGAAACTACTGAACAATTAAACTTTGGTTTAGACTTTGGTCTTCTTAATAATAAATTAATAGGAACTATTGATGTTTTTAGACGAGATACGAAAGATATGTTATTAAGTGTCACTGCTCCTGCTCATGTTGGCAATAGATATGCAGCTGTTGCAAATGTAGGAACAGTAAGAAATCAGGGTTTGGAATTGACTTTAAATTATAGGAATAAAATTTCAGAAGTAGATTTTAGTATAGGTGGTAATGTCTCATTTATAAAAAATGAATTGACAGCACTTAATGGAGGCTCAAGAATTTATGGTGACCGTACAATATGTGATGAAGGTCTTGCTTTATATACATTCTGGGGATATAATTATGAAGGTATATATAAAACAGATGAAGAAGCTTTAGAACATCTGTATTCATATAAAGATAATCCGGGAGCTATACCATTCCATGCAGGTGATGCAAAATATACAGATATAAACGGTGATGGTAAAATAGATGATAATGATAAAACTGATTTGGGAAACCCATTTCCATGGTTGACATATGGTATCAATCTTGGTGCTGAATGGAAAGGCTTTGATTGTCAGTTATTTTTCCAGGGAGTATATGGAAACGAAATCTTTAATGCTGTAAGAATTAGAACAGAAGGAACAGGCAATGAAGCTACGTTAAGTACTACCATGCGTGATGTATGGACTGAATCAAATCCTAATGGTAGTATTCCAAATCCATATGGAAGTACATACAATAAAGAAGACAACAGTAGATATATAGAAAATGGAACTTATCTACGTCTAAAAAATTTACAAATAGGGTACACTCTTCCGGGGAAGGTCGTTAAGAAAGTTAATATTGCTAACTGTAGGTTATATCTTTCAGTAAATAATCTTTTGACATTTACTCATTATACAGGGTATGACCCTGAAATTTCGGGAGGAGTAGATTATGGAAATTATCCTCAATCAAGAACTTTTACGATTGGCGCAAATATTAATTTTTAATATAAGACATTATGAATAGAAGAATATTATTATA
>Juniper_p1__coassemble_325_pt1 | contig 31718 bp, 18 predicted proteins | sample Juniper_p1__metabat2_low_PE_029 | metagenome-assembled genome bin Juniper_p1 | reverse complement strand
ATACAATAACGGCCGATGAACATTCTACAAACTGTGTTCACCGGCCGTCTTAGTAGTGTAAAATAAACTGTGTCACGCATTATTTCCTATTAGAAAACTCATCGGTCGGGGAACGGCCAGCGCCAAGGGGCGGGACCACCCGTCCCGACGAGCGTAAAATTACAATAATTTAAATCGCTCTCCAAACTTTATGGCTAATTGTTGTGAGATTGTAGCCCAGTTAGCCAGTGGCATGGTCCACTTCTTCCGTATATTGCGGTATGCAAGATAAACCAGTTTCTCAAGGGCTGTATCCGACGGGAACACACCTTTGTTTTTTGTCACCTTACGAATCTGACGGTGATACCCTTCAACGGTATTTGTTGTATATATGAGCTTGCGGATAGCCGGAGTATACTGGAAATATTCGGACAGCTTGTCCCAATTCTCATGCCAGGATCTGATAACGATAGGATACTGTTCGCCCCATTTCTTTTCCAGCTTAAGAAGCTCATTTTCTGCAGATTCTTTATTTACAGCCTGATAAACGCATTTCAAATCTTTCAGGAATTCCTTTTGATTTTTAGAGCCTACATATTTGATGGAATTACGAATCTGATGTACGACACAAAGCTGTACGGCTGTATTGGGATAAACACTTTGGATTGCTTCAGGAAAGCCTTTCAAGCCGTCTATACAGGCTATAAGAATGTCTTCGACTCCACGGTTCTGGAGATCTGTCAGAACACTGAGCCAGAAGTTTGCTCCCTCATTTCTTGATATATACATTCCGAGCAGCTCCTTATGTCCTTCTCTGTCAATACCCAGCACATTATAGATTGCACGTGTAACAGCACAACCACGTTCATCCGTTACTTTATAATGGATGGCATCCATCCAGACTATAGGATAGACAGAATCAAGCATACGTGATTTCCATGCCTTTATTTCCGGAAGTACACGGTCTGTAATGGCACTGATTGTATCGTCAGATATACGATTACCAAGATTCTCTTCCATCCAGTCACTAATCTCACGTGTGCTGTTACCAAGAGCATACAGGCCGATTATACGGTCTGCAACGCCTTCTGCAAGAATTGTTTCACGCTTCTTAATGAATTGTGGATCAAAACTTGAATTACGGTCACGGGGAGTAGATACGGTTACCTCACCCAATGGCGTTTGGACCTGTTTTTGCATTTTCCCGTTACGGCGGTTACCCATCTGACGTTCTTCTTCTGTAAGATGTGCATCCATCTCACCCTCCAAAGCTGCATTTAGGATACTTTCCAATAAAGGGGCAAAAGCACCGTCTTTACCTAACAAGGGTTTACCCGCTTTTAGCTGTTCAATTACCTTGTTCTTGATACTCTCAAAATCAAATTCTTCTTTCATACAAAAAAACTGTGTTAGCAAAGTTAATACTTTATTCTTTGCTGACACAGTTTAATTTACATCCTCGCCGTCTTAGTAATATTTTAAGTCTGATTGCCTATTGAAAACTAGTCGAGATTATTTCATGCAGTACAGGCATTGCACCATTCTGTGTACATACGTATGCTGACACTTTCACAGCAAGTTCATGAGCCTCACGTACAGACTTTCCTTTAAGAATTGAAGCTACAAATGTAGCGGTAAACGAGTCACCGGCTCCTACTGTATCGGCAACTACAACCTTTGGAGTCTCTACGAAAGAAACACTTCCTGGAGTAAATACATAGCTGCCGTTTACACCACAAGTCAGTATCAGCATCTTCAGATTATACTTGGCTAAGAGAATCCAACATTTGTCCTGAAGATCGATACCAGGGTAACCGAACATACGGCTAACTGTAACCAATTCTTCATCATTTATCTTTAGGATGTTACACTTTCGGAATGAATTGCAGAGAATCTCCTTTGTGTAGAATCCCTGACGGAGATTGATATCAAATATCTTCAATATATCGTCACCTGCAGGCATGGCATCAATAAAACTGTTGATTGTTTCGCGCGATACAACACTACGCTGCGCTAAAGAACCGAAACAGACAGCACGAGTGTGCTTTGCCAAATCTTCAAGAGCAGGAGTAAAAGGGATATTATCCCATGCCACTCCTTCCTTTATATCATAACAGGGAACACCTTCGGCATCAAGCTCTACCTGAACTGTACCTGTTGGATAAGGAACTGTTTCAACTATACCGTAAAGTTTCTTATCGCGGAAACTGTCGAGTATCTCTTTTCCGAGTTTATCATCGCCCACAGCACTTACTACACGGCTGTTCAAACCAAACTGAGATATATGGTATGCAAAGTTCGCAGGGGCACCACCCAGTTTCTTTCCTTCGGGAAGCACATCCCATAATGCTTCACCCATTCCGACTACTATATCGTTCATAATGTGTTATTTTTTAAGTTTCATGGTATAAATCAACAAATAAATCACTCCTACAGCCATTACAGCAACAGCTCCGTCCTGACCAGCCGCATCGGAAGCAAATCCCATGAACAATGGGAATATAGTTCCACCGAAAAGACCCATTATCATCAAACCTGATATCTCGTTTTTCTTTTCTGGCATTGAAAGCAAAGCCTGAGAGAATATTATCGAGAATACATTTGAATTACCGAAACCTATCAATGCGATGGATGTGTATATAACTGAATCGGCATCTGAAGTCAACAGTCCTACCATTGCTGCAAGCATACAGAGTACACTTATAAGGAAAAACGAACGGGCAGAAACCTTCTGAAGGATTATTGAACCCGAAAAACAGCCGATTGTCCTGAATATAAAATAAAGGCTTGTAGCAAATGAGGCCTCATCAAGACTCATGCCAAGGCGTTCCATCAAGATCTTAGGTGCTGTGGTATTGGTTCCTACATCTATACCGACATGACACATGATACCTATGAAGCAGAGCAGTATGAAAGGTGAGGCGAGAAGTTTCAGACAATCAACGAAACCGGAAGCCTTGTCAGGACGTTCTTCTTCTATTGGAGTAGCTCCCAGCCACAGAACAGCTATTATTGCTATAATCATATAGACAGGGAAAAGCACCCGCCATCCCAAGCCGAAACTTGGCATTGCCTGTGTTGCTCCCCACATGGCGATATACGGAGCCAAAAATGAAGCTATGGCTTTTACAAACTGTCCGAATGTCAAAGAACTTGCAAGCTTGTCGCCACTTATGATGTTACTCAATAGTGGGTTCAAAGAAGTCTGCATCAGCGCATTGCCTATACCTAACAAAGAGAATGAACAAAGCATCAGCATATAACTGTCACCGAATATAGGCAGAAGCAATGAAGCGAATGTTACTACAAGACTCAACAGTACCGTCTTCTTGCGGCCTATACGGTTCATCAGAATTCCTGTCGGAACTGAAAATATCAGAAACCAGAAGAATACCAGGGAAGGGAAGATATTGGCCTGAGAATCACTCAAGCCAAGGTCTGCCTTCACATAATTGGATGCTATTCCCACAAGGTCGACAAAACCCATGGCGAAAAAGCAAAGCATCACAGGGATTAATTTATTTATTTTTACTGTAGCCATATTATTTTATCTGATATATATTTATATTGCTTACTTTATACCTATTGCCATCACTTTCAAATGTAATCGTATCATACGATTCCGACGGGAATACACAGTTTGTCATCACATATTTCCCATTTTCAGCAAAAGCCTCAATGCTTGATTTATCAACAAACAGACGGAGTTTGAGATTCTTGGATTTACCCACAGGCATTATTGTTGTTGCAGGGAAATCTTTGCTGAAAGAAACATTGCCACTCATTGTACGGTCCATGGCAAAAGTTTTTTTCACAACATCGTATATCATCAGAACTTTCTCGCCTTTCCCGTTGGAAAGAGTAAATGAAACTTCTTTTGACTTTTCCGGATTGATTGATAGTTCTATTTCGTAAGCTCCGTTATCACTCTGTGGTGACAATGATACAGTCTCAGTTTTGGATACCTTAACCGGTTTTATCTGTCTACCATCTTTTCTTGCTTCAACCATCTCCTTGCAAGGCTCTGATTTAAGGAAAAGATTTCCATCCTGTTTGAAAAGGGACAAATCGCGAGCTATGGTATTTGCGCTGCGGTACTGAAGTGTCGGAACATTGTTCGCATACTGCCAGTTACTCATCCATCCTATAGCAATACATCTGCCGTCAGGAGCATTGTTCCATGTCACTGTAGCATAATGGTCCTTGCCGTAATCCATCCATTTAGTTTCTTCAGGATAGTTATTAGTAAATGTACTGCCATCAAAATCGCCAACAAAGTACTGTGTAGCTGAGCCACCAAATGGTCCTCCTGGGTTGATATTGCATATCAAAACCCATTTCTTGTCCTTTGTACCTTCAATCGGGAGTTCTACCAAATCAGGACATTCCCATACTCCTCCATGGCATCCGTATCCTTCGCCGAATTCACTTTCCTTAGTCCAGTCTTTCAGGTTCTTTGAAGAATAAATCTCCATATGCTGTCCTACGGCAAGCATCATTACCCAATGTTCTTTCGGTGAATACCAGAACACTTTCGGATCGCGGAAATCTTTTTCCGAAGATGTCAGGATAGGGTTATTTTCATATTTGATAAATGTCTTTCCGTTGTCAAGGCTGTATGCCATGCTCTGTGTCTGGCAGTCGCCCCACGGAGTCTGTTTTGCTGAAGTATAAAATGCTACTACAGCACCTTCACCGAAGCCGGAAGTATTGTTATGGTCCACTACACATGAGCCACTGAATATCGTTCCGATAGCATCAGGAGCAATAGCAATCCCCTCATTCTTCCAGTTCACAAGGTCTGTTGAAGTGGAATGCCCCCAGTGCATGTTACCCCACATAGAGCCATAAGGATTGTACTGAAAATACAGATGGTAGACACCGTCCTTGTAGAACATACCGTTAGGGTCGTTCATCCAGCCGCAAGCGGGGGTATGGTGGTATGAAGGACGGAATTTCTCTACGCTAAGCGACATTTCGTCTGACTCCTTTATGTCATTCCAACAAACAGAGTTCGAAGGAACACCCCTGACTATCATAATAAGACTGTCCTTGTCGAACTGTGACAAGTCAACCGGTACATAATAATCAGTCTTGCCACGAGATAGACGCACCTTCTGGACGTATTCTGTCAGGCTGCTGTTCTGATATACAAAATCTATCTCTCCTTCCGGTGCAGAGTCTTCCACCGGAATCAGCAGAAACTTTTTCTCCGGACTGATGTAAACGAAATTATTTTCGTTACCAAGATTCTTAACCCTGATTGCTGAATTCGAGTCCTGTATCCCCAAAGAGAATGCAAGCGACACACAAAGGGCTGTGATTTTCATGCTATTCATACTTATTCTACTAATAGTTAATACACAAATTTACTGTTTATTCCATACACTTTTTATATTCCAGGCCTTAAGGCTGGCTTTAGTGGTATTTCCATTCTCTGAGTATAATTCTACTCCTGTCTGATTATCACCGGGGAAAGTCAGTAAAGAGAAAACCAACCTTCCGTCACCAGCAAAAATCTCTACACTTGACTTATCCACAAAGATATGCAGTCTTAATTTGCCGTCGGCAAGCGGAATATGTCCGTTCATCTTACGACTGAATCTCGGGATATCCTCCGAAGTACAGCTGGTTCTGTCGACAGTCAATAATGAAACCCTTGAGTCATATCTTACAGGAAGGCTGCGACCATCGCCTGTACAAAGATTCAGACCTATCACATCGTGCTCGGTGAGAGTAAATGTCACATCCATCTCGTATACATTTTGTTCAGGAACGAAAGACGGTATTGCCATACTGCCTTTTTGGACTACTCCACTGTATTCTTTTTTATTTGTACGCAGTTTCTTAAGTTTATCAAACGGTTTCTGAACCATGCGTACTCCATCAGGAAATGTCTTTAAAGATATAGTGCGCGGAATAGACCAGAATCCAAAGCCTCTGGAGGCAGGTATTTCGCCCCTGGCATAGTCCCAATTATTCATCCACCCCATCCATACTGTATCATCAAGGGAATCGTCGTAATCCTTAAAAGCTCTGGCAGCATAGAAGTCACTTCCTTCGTCCACCCATAAGGCATGCTCCATATTGTTAGTCTTCAGCTCGTCAGAGAACATTATATGGTCAACACTGATAAAACCGAAATCCTCGCCGTCATAATCGTCATTTATCCTTATTCTGGCCTTACTTCCTATATAGTCGGAAACATTCCATCCATTCCATTTCAGATATGAAGAATTGCCGCCGGTAGCTGTTCTTATTACAGAATCATTGACTAGCAAATCAATACATGTCTTTCCGGGATGATTTCCGCCGGCAATAAGGAAGTTAATTGCTGTTGATGATATTACAAACTCCGGAGAAATCAATGTTCCTTTCATTCTGTCACCTCCACCGTATGACGAAGCCATACCAGAGCCAAGATGAGCAGAAGAGTTATTTCTCTGTGGCGACATCCAGAATGCCTCACCTTTTTTCTCCCACTCTCCATAGTCCATCGCATCGAAATCAGCAAGAACTCCACCTTTGAGTCCTTTACCATCAAGAAGATAGTCTCTGCAATTCTCGTCCAGTTCAAAAGATTTACCGTTGAAAGTACCAATAAAATACTGTCCTTTATTCGGACCTACTGATGTCATCAGTACCCACTTCTTATTATCATAATTTCCATCCAAAGGCAATGCATATATATCAGGACATTCCCATATATTTTCGCAAGAACCCAACTGTCCGAAATCGCTCATAAAATCCCACTGCTTTAAATCAGCAGATGAATAAAATCTGATTTTTCTTTCTATAGGCAAAGCTATCACCATTACCCATTTCTGCTCCGGCTCGTACCAAAAGACCGTAGGATCACGAAAATTCTCATCGTTTATATCAAGTACCGGATTTCCCTCATAATAATGCATCAATCCGTCATCACCTTCTACTGAAAGTCCCTGCGACTGGATTTTATTTTTCTTATTTGCCATGGTATAGACAGCAATCACCTTGTCTTTGCCAAACGACGCTGTATTGTTCTTGTCGACTACACAGGAGCCGGTGTAATACATAAAACTGTTGTCATCGCCTACTACTGCTCTGGAAGCAGTTTCATTATAAGTCGTAAAATCTTCAGTGTAAGCTCTACCCCACCAAAACAAATTAAACTTTCCTTTATTATAAATCAATCCGCACGGGTCACCAATTCCACCTTTCTTGGGAGCAAAATGATAAACAGACCTGTAACTTTCATTATACTGAGAATATGAGACTGAAGAAAAAATCGAAAAAGCCAATAGTGCAAATATTATTCTCATGTCCTTTAGATTAATAAGTTTTAGACTTTGAAACAAGCTACAACTGCCGTCTGCGGCTGTTTATCTAAAAAAAACCTAAACATAATAAAGATAAACAGCACGGAACGAACAGCAATAATTAATTATAGTCTATTTAATAATACATTACTTTCAAATCACTGACAGAAATATTTCCATCATAACAGTTGATAGACCAACAATTTTTCTGTATGGCATATACTCTGTTAGTATATGCCAGAACATCATTGATATATACTACACACACTGAATTATCCGTAAAGACTGTAACATTATATGTATTGTCGGCAGGTGATTCGAACGTATAGCTGTCTGCACCAGCTATAAATCCCATTCCCAAATTTCCTTCTTCCTCAAAATTCAGTTTTTTCTTACTTTCTCCTTCCGGATTTATAACCATGCTGTAGAATTTGTCTGAATCAGTACCACGGCATAAAGAAAATCCGAACTTGTCTGAGGCATCAGAGACCGAAACCTTAAATGTTATCTTGTTGTGTACATTAAGTCTGTTAAACAATACATAACCGCCAGAGGATAATGAATATGTTTCATTATTAATCTGAACACCTTCTTCTGATTGAGCCATAACTTTAATTTCTGATGTTTTAGCATATTTATCAGATATACCGTCAATAGCACCAAGTGTAATGGTTCCATCCTCATGTTGGATCAGTTTATGAGCAACCAAAGCCCCTGCCCACTGCGGTTCCGCAGGTGCAGCACCTACAGCTGTGTTATTATTACCCTCTCTAGTGGGACACCATCCCCAAATATACCTTTCAGTACCATTAGAAGCTGTTTTCCCTGCATAAAACCCTCTTGAATCAAGAAAGCCTTCATGAGCATCAGGCCAAACAGCATTGTCATTAAGTGTAGAATTCTTTAATTCATCAAGAGTACGTCCTTTGAAATATTGTACTCTTCTTATAGCAGAGTGTTTCTCAGAATATATCATGTACCACCAATCACCCATTTTGAAGATATCCGGACATTCATAGAATCTGTCCCACATCATTGTCATGAAAACTCCGTTATCCTGCCAATTTATCAAATCTTCAGACAAAAACTCAACTAAAGATCCTTTACCGTTTTTCATTGTTGATACTATCATGTGATACTTTCCGTCATCACCTTTAAACACAAAAGGATCACGGAAGTTTTTTACATCATATCCATATTGTCCCCCCTGAAGATAAAAAGTCTTATCTTTGATCCATGTCTTAAAATCAGATGATGTAGCAAGCATTATAACTTCTTGTGCAGATGTATGACCTGTATAAAAAGTATAATACCGCTTATTTCCTTCATTATAAATAGTTGAACCAGTACCTATTGCCGCATCTGCATCTGTTCTTGAGCCGTATGGTATTAATTCACCCATTGATGTATAAGAAGACATATCAGATGTCGAAACAGCCCATATTGGATGATAAGTATATTCAGGATTAGGACGAAAATCCTGAAGATACAGAATTTTGAAGTTTCCCGCAACCGGATCGTAGAAAGGCATCGGGTCACCTACATAACCTACATAAGGCTGATAGTACGTTCCGAAAGTTTTCTCATCGGTTGAAGAGAAGTAATTTGTTGTACCATCCCAGTCCTTTTGTGTAAGGACTGGAGATTCATCGTCACAGCTTGCAAATGACATTGCCATAGAAGCCAATAGTAAAGCATATATCATATTTTTCATAACCTTTTAGATTTGATTATTCACCCTTTAAATAATTGATTGCATTTTCTGTTAATTTAGCCACATTACCGTGGTATCTATCGCCCGAAGCATCAACTCCATAAGAATACCAGTCATAACATCCTGAGCCTATACATACGATACCGCCTCTACCTTTATTTGGAAGATATTCCCAAGCAACAACAGCACCGTCACCTCCATTTCCAATAGCTTTTGCTCCGTGTAGAATTTCCCAATCAGCTTCTGTAGGATAACCACCCCAATCGGAACCAATGTGCCATTGTGCGGTACTGTTAGTTATTCTATATCCTGCATCACAAGTATACACTTTATCACTTTCTCCAGAATTCATTACAAGATTCTGATAAAGAGCATGTTCCGTATTACCTTGAATGAAGAAACTCCAAGGTCCGGAAGTTATTTCACCACTTTCTTCAACCCGTCCCCAGCAATTATTAGGATTATTTCCATCTAATGTAGCACCTAATTTTACGGCATAATAGGAAGCAAACCTAGTCAGCAACAAACTACCGCCAGCTTCGTAGAAATCCTTTATTTTCTGTATGGCAGTCAGTGAAGAAGCTGCATTCTGATCAAATTTATCCATATTGTCTATTCCGCCGTCAATATGAAGATGCCACCACATAACTTTACATGAACTTAAATCTACAACTCCTTTAGCAATATCATCAAACGAAACATACTGTGAGGAAGGAACATTTAAAAGCATCCAGTTTGCAGCCTCTTTTTCTTCAGAATTTAAAGATTCAACATTCTCTGCCAAACCTACATAAAGGACTTCTGCAGCATCTGATTGTATTACAGAAACCGTATAAGTAGTTCTAGCTGTGTTGTTCTCAACCACAAATTCCACAGGAGAGGAATAGTCCAAATTGCTGTAGTTTTCCGGGGAAACAATTACAGTTCCTTCATTCATCTCAATATTTGCAGTAAGGGAAGAAATATTTTCGGAAGTAGGAATTCTTACTGTTATAACATTTGTTTCATGATTTATAACTCCAATATATCCATTCAGCTTAAATGATAATATTTTTGCCTCATCATGCTTTACATTTATTGTATAATCAAAAAAAGCATCCCCATTAACAACACGTACGCTTTGTGAAAAAGAGAAATTCACTATATCACCAGTCTTTATTGTAGCTTCTGCTCCTTCCGACAATTCCAACTGACTGACAGTCATAGCTTCTGTATCGTATGCATAAGGAACACCTATGGTTATACTGGCGTTCTTATTGTCTATAACCCCTTCATACTGGTCGTCAAGAACAATTTTATTGATAAATGTGTCTCCATCCAATGAAAGACTTTTATTCTCATTATTATCGCACCCAGACACAACAATCATGAACAATGCCAAGGACAATAGATACAGTTTATTTATATATGTTTTCATAATCATTCTCTTTTTAAAATATTTATTACCAACCTCCGCAATTCTGATCATAAATACCGTTGCTGGCACTTATCTGAGCAAAAGGTATAGGAAGATACTCATTCTTGTTTTTAGTAAAATGAGCATTTGAATATATTGTACAAACCTCTGCTTCCGCTGCATAATATGCGTTAAGAACTCTTTCAGCTTCACCCCAACGAACCAGGTCGAAAAATCTATCAGACTCCATGGCCAATTCAACACGACGCTCAAATTTTAGTCTCTCCAAAGCCTCTTCCTGTGTGAATGTACCATAATATGGTTCTACATCATACTTCACTCCGTACTCAGAAGGATAATTAGCTATCATCGCAGTGGAAGCCTTAGCTCTATTTCTTACACGATTAATCAGATCAATAGCTTCCTGAATTCTTCCGTCATTAAGCTGGATTAAAGCCTCGGCTCTCATAAGCAATACATCTGCATATCTCAATACTATGTGGTTCATAGGAGTTCCCCACCAAGAACCTTTTACCAGATATTCACTTTCTGGATCAACATTCTGTTTAAGTGTTACATAGTAACCGTAAAGTCCATTACTTCTGCTCCATGTTGATGATTTATCCATCATAAATTCAGGATTAAACTCATAAGGAAGTCCTGGTATACCTACAGTAAGGAACAGACGAGGGTCCGCATTGTCTACACTCATGTCATAATCATCATCGTTGAAATTATCAAACAGCGGATGACCGTTATTGTCTGTCTTGAAAGCATTTACCAAATTCTGACTTGGTTTGTAAAAATCACAACCTCCATCAGTTACGCCAGGAATATTAGGTACAATAAGACCTGTAGACCAGTTACAGTTACCGTTTGTAGTACCATCATTGATAGAATACTGCATTGCCCACAAAGATTCCTTGCCGTTCTCATACTGAGGTTCTGGACGGAAATTATTATGGAAATCACTTTCCAAGTCATAACCACCTGCATTCATGATTGAAGCCTCAGTATATTCCACGACCTTTTTCAGGTCCTCAGCATTAATGCTTGTAACTTCATTTGTTTCCGGATTATCCTGTCTGTATGCCTTATACAGATAAGTCTTTGCAAGATAAGCAGCAGCTGCACCTCTTGTAGGTCTTCCTTTATCTGCTTGAGTATCAGGAAGATTTTCGTATGCAAACTGGAAATCGTTAGCTATCTGCTGCCAGCCTTCATCATTAGTATAAACAGTATTAGACAGATTATTATATTCCACAGGAGAAAGATTTTCATCGTTAGCAATTACAATCTTCTTGAAAAGCTGTTTCAAGAGGAAATGTCCGTGTCCGCGTAAGAACCTCATTTCCGCTATTCTCTGCTGTTTGAGAGGATAAGTGTTTTCATCCATCTGATCGAGCAACTGCAATGCGGCATTTGAACGAGAGATACAGTTATAAAGTCTTTGCCACATATCGCTGATGTTCCATGCAGTAGTCATAATACCCTGTGAAACTTCAAGGTTATGGAACACGTCACCATCCTCTGTACCGTTTCCGCCTTTATAAGCGTCGTCTGAACGAACATCATAGTTCCACATTGAGAATGATGAATTTATATCCTCGGCTGAAATCCATATAGCGTATGCAGAAATCACCAGATTGTCTACATATTCTGGGTTATTAAGCTGTTCATTATCTATCGTACCTTGAGGGGTGTGACGGTCAAGGAAATCAGAGCAACCTGATGATAGTAACATTAAACTTATAATGAATATATTTATATATGTTTTCATAAGTGTATGTTTGTAAATTATTATGTTTTATAAAAATTATTCCTCAGAATCAGAAACCAACGTTGATACCGAATGTCAGGTTCATAGGGATAGGGTAACCGTAGTTAGGGTTTTCCGGATCTACACCTGTAAATTCCTTGCTTGTGATAGTAAGCACATTCTGTGCACTAAGGTACAATCTCAATCTGTCTACCTTAAACTTCTGAGATATTGATTTTGGCAAGTTATAACCTAATTGTATATTTCTTAATTTAAGGAAAGAACCGTTTTCAACGAAGTATGTTGATACTCTCTTTTCATTATTAACGTCACTTCTTGTCAATGCAGGAATATCTGATGAAGAATTATATGGAGTCCATGCATCAAGAAGACGTTTACCCTTATTCAGGAAACCGATATTCAAACCGCTCCACAAGTCTGTTTCCTTCTTCAGGTCACTGATGATATCAACACCCTGTACACCCTGCCAGAACATTGTGAAATCAAAATCCTTATATTCGAAGTACATATTCAAACCGTAGCTGAATGCAGGTGTCGGATCATAGATCCACTGCTGGTCTTTTTCATTGATTACACCGTTACCGTCCAAGTCACGCCAGCGGATACGTCCTACTCCGGCACCTTCCTGTACTGCATGATTATCAACTTCTTCCTGTGATTTGAATATTCCGTCTGCCACATAACCCACTTGCGAACCATTTGCATGACCGATGACACTTTCTACACCGTTACCACCGAATGTACCGTTAGCTGCTACAGTGATAGGCAAAGCAGTAATTTTGTTTCTATAAGTAGAGATATTAGCATTGAAATCATATTTGAATCCGTTATCGAATGTTTTTCTATGACCAATATTGAATTCAAAACCTTTATTTTCCATTTCTCCGGCATTAATCCACTGAGTAGTACCTTCTCCCATTGAAGCAATACCCGCCATCTGAACAAGGATATCAGTAGTTTTCTTATAGAACCAGTCTAAAGATCCATATACCTGCTGATTGAACAATGAGAAGTCAATACCGATATTAGTCTGAGTAGTAGTTTCCCATTTTATATCATCATTTCCCAACTGGTTACGTTTAAATCCAGATTGAAGAGTCTGTCCTCCGTTTGTACCTTCAATATCATACGATGTTCCATAGCTCTGTCCTCCAGATTCTGTCACACCATAATTCGGAACATAAAGAGTATAACGGGCTGTATTTGAGATTTCCTGATTACCAGTCTGTCCCCAAGATGCTCTTACCTTAAGGTCATCAAGCCATTCAATATCTTTCATAAATTCTTCCTGACTCATACGCCATCCTAAAGAAACAGAAGGGAAAGTGGCAAAACGGTTGTTTTTACCGAATCTTGAAGAACCATCTCGACGTACAGTCAATGAAGCTAAATACTTGTCATCATAAGTATAATTGAATTTTCCAAAGAATGAAACCAATGAATATCCGTCACCAGAACCGTATGCCTGGGCTGTACCCACACCGGCATCAGGCCACATAAAATCAGTATTTAATATAGAGAAATCTTCTTTATATCCTGAGAACCAGGTATTATCTTCATTATTAAGTTCAACACCAATCATGGCATCACCTCTGTGTTTTCCTTTCTCGAAATTATATGTAGCAACAGCATTCCACATCCATCTCATCCAATGCTCCTGCTTCGCCTCGACAGCATTCTTATCATTGGCTACATTACCTTCAGTGATAGGATAAGTGAATATTCTCTGTTGTTTCTGTGAATAGTCGATACCGAATGTAGAACGTACATTAAATCCTTTGAAGAGATTAAGATTGATATATGCATCACCAAACATTCTCCAATAATAATATCTATTGTCTGAATTTCTTTCAAGACGTGCTACCGGATTTTCACGGTCTGGATACCCACCTACAGGACCAGCATATTCGCCTTCTGAAGTATATACAGGTAAAGAAGGATTGGCCTGCAACACGTTTTGAAGGAATCCACCAGGAGCAGCCACTTCTGAAGTTCTATTAACAGTAAAATGTTCTCCTATTGTAAGAATATTATCTATCAGATTATAATCAGCATTCATTCTGGCTGAGAAACGTTCAAAATCTGTAGTTTTGATTATACCGTTATTTTTATAATATCCCAATGAGAAAAATGAAGAACCTTTCTCCGAACCATTACTTACAGAAAGATTATATTGCTGTACAACACCTGTACGGCTAATTTCATCAAACCAATCTGTATCAGCAGAAGGAACTGTGTTTGCACTATCTAAGAAACGTGACATACTTATACTATTCAAAACAGGAATGCCATTCTGACCATATCCCCAGTCATAAGAATATCCTAAAGCATTTGCATTCGGATCCTGACCATCGTTTACATAAGCCTGCCACATTGCCTGACCATATTCTTTTGCGTTCAGAACTTCCATTTTACTTGTGTACATAGAAGCTGAAACTGAAGCATCGAAATTAACTTTAATCTGACCTTCCTTACCTTTCTTAGTCGTTACGATAATAACACCATTCGCTGCACGTGAACCATAAATAGAAGCAGAAGCGGCATCTTTCAAAACCTGAATAGATTCAATATCGTTACCGTTCAACTCATGCATACCGCCTTTGGTAGGCACACCATCTATAATATATAGAGGGTCATTATTATTCAATGTTCCTATACCACGAATGCGGATTGTAGTTGAGCCGCTCGGGTTACCATCAGCCGTGATATTCATTCCTGGAACCCTTCCTTGAAGCGCTTTCATAGGATTATTTTCATTCTGTTTTGAAATTTCATCCATGCTTACTACTGATACAGCACCTGTAAGATCAGCCTTACGCTGTGTAGTATAACCTGTTACAACAACTTCATCCAACACTTCAGAGTCCTCATGCAACAGAATATTCATAACATTTTCCGCTTTTAATGTCTGTGTTTTAAATCCAACAAAAGATACTGTAATTGAACCTCCTTTGCTTACTGATAAGGTAAACTTTCCATCAATATCTGTAATAGTACCATTAGTATTATTACCATCTTCTACTACCGTAGCTCCAATAACAGGAAAATTGTCAACAGCAGATAAAACTGTTCCTTGAACAACTAAATCTTGCGCATGCATGACTATGCATATAAATGAGAATAACGCAAGAAAAAACTTTCTTTTCATGCTTTTCATACGCATTAAATAACTTAAATTATTAATATTATTGTTTGAAAAATTCTGTTGCAAATATATGAAAGTCCGAGCAAAAAACTTACAACAAATGTTTCATACACGATAAAAATTGTTTCATGTATCATTTTTACACCAAGATGAAACATTTATTATACTTGCCACTCCGACATCTTCTAATACGTTGATTTTCAAACAAATACAAAATACTCAAAAACGCTTCGTTATTTTAGTCAAAACGAACCGTCGTTTAAACTAAAACGACTAAGCGTTTTTTTCTGATATCTCAAAGCCTACACTAACACAGACAATAAAAGGCGAAACTACATCGCTGCAGTTTCGCCTCTACTAAATACATATAAAACCAAAACAGATTATAATTAACGTCATGCAAATTGGCAGGACATGACACATTTATATATATTTCTCAATACGTTGCATGGCCTCTATACAATCCTCACGTTTACCAAATGCAGTAAGACGAAGATAGCCTTCGCCGGACGGACCGAAACCGACTCCCGGAGTACCTACTACATTAGCTTTCTCCAACAAAGTATCGAAGAATTTCCACGAACTGTAGCCTTCGGGAGTCTTAAGCCACAGATAAGGTGAATTTATTCCTCCATAAACAGTCATTCCGAATTTGGTAAAACCTTCGCGCATAATACGCGCATTTTCCAGATAATAGTCGATATTTGCTTTTACCTGTTCCTTACCCTCGGGGGAATATATAGCCTCGGCTGCACGCTGAGTAATATAGCTGGTTCCATTGAATTTTGTACACTGGCGTCGCAGCCACAATTTATTAAGCTGAACTTTCGTTCCATCTGCCGCAGTAGCAAGAAGTTCGTCTGGAATTACCGTATAACCACATCGCACTCCTGTGAATCCGGCTGTTTTGGAAAAACTTCTGAATTCTATAGCACACTGTCTGGCTCCTTCTATCTCGTATATTGAATGTGGAACATTTTCCTCGCGTATGAATGCCTCGTATGCAGCATCAAAAAATATTATAGAACCATTCTTGAGCGCATAGTCTACCCACACTTTCAGTTCCTCTTTCGTAAGCGTTGTTCCTGTAGGATTATTAGGATAACACAGATAGATAATATCCGCATACTTAGAAGGAAGCGAAGGAACAAAACCGTTTTCTTCATTACAAGGCATATATGTAATATCGCTCCAACATCCGTCAACGCCCAACTCTCCTGCCCTACCGGACATAACATTGCTGTCGATATAGACAGGGTAGATAGGGTCGGTTACGGCTATCTTATTGTTACGACTGAATATGTCACCTATATTTCCAGTGTCACTTTTTGCTCCATCATTTATGAAAACTTCATGATAAGAAAGCTTTATTCCACGTGTTTCAAAATCATTCTTTATAATAGCCTCTATCAGAAAATCATATCCTTGTTCCGGTCCATATCCATGGAATGATGCAGATGAAGCCAGTTCGTCTGCGGCACGGTGCATAGCATCAATACTGGCTGCGGGAAGCGGACGTGTGACATCGCCTATCCCCAGTCTGATGAGGTCGATACCAGAATTTGCCGCCTTGAAGTTGTTTACTTTCCGCGCTATGTCTGAAAAGAGATAACTGCCGGGCAGTTTTAGAAAATTATCGTTTATTTGCGCCATTTTTTAGTTGTTAGTTGTTAAAGAACTATTTCTCCATCAAAGACTTTTACAGCAGGACCGGTCATATATACATGTCCGTCTGTTTCGTCCCATTTAATTTTAAGTGTGCCTCCATCCATTTTCACAGATGATTCTCTACCGCACTTTCCGGTATATGCCGCAGCCACGGCTGTAGCGCAAGCTCCTGTTCCGCATGCCATTGTAATACCTGAACCGCGTTCCCACACTCTCATACGAATATATCCATCTTGAAAAGTCTGTGCAAATTCCACATTTACACGATCAGGGAATAATGGATGTTTCTCAAGTGACGGTCCAACAGTATTGATGTCAACTTCGGATATATTATTTACAAATATCACAAGATGAGGATTACCCATTGATACAGAAACACCTTCTGTATATCCGTATCCATCACCTAACTGAACTTTTCCAATAACTTTAGGAAGGCCCATATCGACGGTCACTTCATCAACATGATTATCTTTTGTAAGATGAAGTCGCAATGTTTTTATTCCGGAAAGAGTTTCCAATGTAACTTCCGTTTTTGCAGTCAGTCCCTCTTCATAAAGGTATTTTCCTATGCATCGGCTCGCATTTCCGCACATCATAGCTTCCGAACCGTCGGCATTGAATATGCGCATACTGAAATCCGCTGTCTTTGATGTACCGATAAGAACCAGTCCGTCGCTGCCTATTCCGGTGTGATATTTGCTCCACATCACGGCAAGTTCTTCCGGATTCTCTATAGGATATTTAATGGTATTGACATAGATATAATCATTGCCGGCACCATGCATTTTTGTAAATCTGATGTTCATCTTTTGATAGTTATTAGTTGTTGGAAAGAGAAAACTCAATACGCCGCCTCATGTACTCCCGCTACAGCACGTCCGCTCGGGTCATTCATTCCCTTGAATGATGCATCCCATGCCAGAGCTTCAGCAGTAGAACATGCCACACTCGGTACGCTTGGAACCGACTTGGCTGCAGATTCGCTTGGGAAATGTTCCTCGAATATGCTGCGATAATAATATTCTTCCTTGTTCTGAGGCGGATTGATAGGGAAACGTTCTGCCGCATGGGCCATCTGTTCGTCTGATACAGCTGCAGCAGTTATTGCTTTCAGAGTATCAATCCATGAATAGCCCACACCGTCGGAGAACTGTTCCTTTTGTCGCCATGCCACTTCATGAGGGAGAAGAGATGAGAACGCATCGCGCACTAACTTCTTTTCTATCTCCTTGCCCGGACACATCTTTACGGCCGGATTCAGACGCATTGCCACATCCAGAAACTCCTTATCGAGGAAAGGAACTCTTCCTTCCACTCCCCATGCAGAAAGCGATTTGTTTGCACGCAGACAGTCATAAAGATGCAGTTTGGAGAGTTTGCGCACTGTTTCCTCATGGAATGCACACGCATCCGGCGCCTTGTGAAAATAAAGATATCCTCCGAACACCTCGTCGGCACCTTCGCCGCTCAGTACCATTTTTATACCCATAGACTTGATGACTCTTGCAAGGAGATACATCGGAGTAGACGCACGTACTGTAGTCACATCGTAAGTTTCTATGTAATAAATCACGTCGCGTATGGCGTCAAGACCTTCCTGGATGGTATAATTTATCTCGTGATGTACTGTTCCGATATGTTCGGCCACAAGACGGGCCTTTTCCAGGTCCGGCGCCCCCTTAAGCCCTACTGCAAATGAGTGAAGCTGCGGCCACCATGCATCCTGCTTTCCGTCGGTTTCCACACGCTTGTCGGCAAACTGTTTAGCTACAGCTGAAATAACAGACGAATCAAGTCCGCCGGAAAGTAATACACCATATGGAACATCACTCATAAGCTGCCTTCTCACAGCAGCCTCCAAAGCCGAACGCACATCATTCACCTGAGCTTTGTAAGCTTCATCATCAGGCATATCGGCGTATCTGTCTTTCACTGCTTCATATTCTGTCCAGTCACGATTATACCATCTGTGCATCTTACCTTCTCGGCTCCAGTAATAATGTCCGGGCAGGAAAGGCTCATATTCGTCGCACATCCCTTCAAGAGCTTTCAGTTCACTTGCGCAATACACTTTGCCGTCTGCATCACGTCCTATATAAAGAGGTATAACGCCTATAGGGTCGCGTGCAATAAGAAACTCATCACGTTCCTCGTCATAAAGTGCAAATGCGAAGATTCCACTCAGTTTCTCTATAAAATCCACTCCATACCGACGATACAGGGCAAGTATAACCTCGCAGTCACTTCCGGTCTGGAATTCATACTTACCTGCAAATTCAGCGCGTATGTCGCGATGATTGTATATTTCGCCGTTCACAGCCAAAATTTGTTTTCTGTCCGGCGAAAACAATGGCTGTCCCCCACTCTGAGGGTCGACTATTGACAGACGTTCGTGTGCCAGGATGGCAGAACCGCCGCAATATATTCCGCTCCAGTCCGGTCCGCGGTGGCGTATGCGTTTCGCCATAGTGAGAGCCTTTTGTCTCAGCTCAGGCGATTGCTGTTTTATATTGAAGATACATGCTATACCACACATGAGTTTGAGTTTTTAAGTTTGTGAGTTTGTGAGTTTAAGTTTTTAAGTTCTTAATTTTTTAAGTTTTGTTTTTTTGAGTTTTGAGTTCATCAACCAACTAATAAACTTATAAACTAAAAAACTTAAAACATCCTGTCTATCTCTGCGGCTGCCTTACGTCCTGCAGCAATACATTTCACTACGAGCGACGGACCTGTAGCCGCGTCACCTGCCACAACTGCATTCGCAGGCAGTTCAGGAAGCTGTGGTTTCAGGAATCCCATAGCTAACAGAACCAAATCTGCCTTTATGGTATCTTTCTTGCCCGTAGGTTTCATCGTCGGACGGCCACCGTCTGCTGCCGGAATCCATTCTACTTCTTCCACCTCTACTGCTGTGACTTTTCCGTTTTTGCCCACAAACTTATTCGAGTTCAGACACCAGCGGCGTGTACATCCTTCTTCGTGGCTTGAACTGGTTTTCAGTACAACAGGCCACTGTGGCCATGGGGTAGCAGGATTGTGTCCTACAGGAGGTTTTGGCATTATTTCTATCTGAGTAACGCTCAATGCTCCCTGACGGTGTGAGGTACCTATACAATCGCTACCCGTATCACCACCACCTATTACCAATACATGCTTTCCGCGGGCAGATATTCTGTCTTTCTCCGCAATATTCTGCCCGGCAAGCACTCTGTTCTGCTGCGCTAACATCTCCATGGCAAAATGAATGCCGGAAAGTTCGCGTCCCGGTATCGCCAAATCTCTGGCTTGCGGAGTTCCTGTACAAACGGCATACGCATCAAATCCTTCAGGCAATTTTGCAAGGTCTATTTCCGAATTAGTCTTGAAGACAATGCCTTCGGCCTCCATTATTCGGATACGGCGGTCTATGATGTTCTTTCCAAGTTTAAAATTTGGTATTCCGTATCGCAGAAGACCTCCGAGCATCTCGTCGCGCTCGAATACCGTAACTTCGTATCCACGTCTGTTCAGTTGGTTTGCTGCAGCAAGCCCGGCAGATCCCGAACCAATCACAGCCACCTTTTTCCCGTTTCTTTCATATTTTTTCGGAGAGATATATCCTTCGCGGAATGCTGCCTCAATAACGGCAGCCTCATCCTCGCGAATAGTTACAGGAGAGTCGATACTGAGTTTCAGTACACACGATTTCTCACATAGCGCAGGACATATACGGCCTGTAAATTCCGGAAAGTCGTTTGTTGCACTCAATATTTCGTAAGCCTTGCGCCAGTCACCCTTGCATAGTGCATCCTGAAACTCAGGAGGACGATTTCCCAACGGACATGCCCAATGACAGAATGGTACTCCGCAGTCCATACAACGGCTGGCCTGCAATTTACGTTCGCTTGTGTTAAGTGTCTGTTCCACTTCACTATAATCGGCAACACGTTCGTGAACAGGACGGTAGCCGGCCTCTTGACGAGGTATATTTAGAAATGCTTTTGGATTTCCCATATTATTCATTATTAGTTATTTCAATAGTCCCTCTGTACCTCCGCAATCTTCTGTTGCAGTTTCTTCATCTGTTCCTCAGCCAAAACACGTTTGTATTCTATCGGAGTAACCTGAATAAATTCATCAACATGCTCCTGCCATTCATCGAGCAAAGTACGTGCCAATTTCGAACCGGTGAATTTCCAGTGACGTTCGATAAGTTCTTTCAATTCCTTGCGTGAAGCAGAATCTTCAAGAAGATTGAGTTCTACCATCTCCATATTACAGAAATAGTCGAAAATATGTTCCGGATCCCACACATATGCTATACCGCCACTCATACCGGCTGCAAAATTTCTTCCGGTATCGCCAAGCACTACCACACGTCCGCCTGTCATATATTCACAGCAGTGGTCACCAACTCCTTCAACAACGGCTATTGCACCTGAGTTTCTCACCGCAAATCTCTCTCCAACACGTCCGTTAATATAAACTTCGCCTTTAGTGGCACCATACATCAGTGTATTGCCTGCGATAGTATTCTTAGAAGCATCGAACAACGAACCTGACGGAGGCAACAGACAGATACGTCCACCGCTAAGACCTTTTCCCACATAGTCATTGGCCTCACCTTCCAAACGGAATGTTATTCCAGATGTCAGGAATGCTCCGAAGCTCTGTCCTGCCGAACCTTTAAACTTCACGTTAATAGTACCGTCAGGCAAACCTGTATGACCGTATCTTCTTGCCACCTCCCCAGAGAGCATGGCACCTGCCGAACGGTCTGTATTGGAAATTGTATATTCCAGTTCAACCGGTTTCATGTTATCCAAAGCCTCCTTAGCCGCCGAAATCATGGCTCTGTCCTTTATACCCAACAAGTCAAGAGGTTTGTCTGCTGTATGATGAATGTCGGCACAGCTTTCCACCTTATGTAAAATTCTTCCGAAATCCAGACCTGACATTTTTCCTCTGCCGTCTGAAGAATCAACTTGAATAAGGTCCGTACGTCCTACTATATCTTCCAGTTTTGTAAATCCCATTTCTGCCAAATATTCTCTTACTTCTTCTGCCAGGAAACGGAAATAATTCACCACATATTTATAATGTCCACGGAAATGCTGACGCAATTTTTCATCCTGAGTAGCAACTCCGACAGGGCACAGATTGGTATGACATTTTCTCATCATAACACATCCCAACACTATCAGTACAGAAGTTCCGAAAGCAAATTCCTCAGCTCCCAGCAAAGCCATACTTATAATGTCACGTCCTGTTTTCAACTGTCCGTCTGTCTGCAGACGTACCTGTCCTCTAAGTCCATTCAGCACAAGAGTCTGCTGGGTTTCGCTCAAACCTATCTCAGGCGGAATTCCGGCATACCTCATTGATGAAGCAGGAGAAGCACCTGTACCACCTTCGGCACCAGAAATCACAATCAGGTCGGCCTTAGCCTTTGCCACACCCGCCGCAATGGTACCAACACCACTTTCAGCCACCAGCTTAACGCTTATAGCAGCTCGCGGATTGACGTTCTTCAAGTCGAAAATCAACTGCGCAAGGTCTTCTATAGAATATATATCGTGATGAGGTGGAGGAGAAATAAGCGATATTCCAGGAATAGAATGACGTGTACGGGCAATTACCTCATCTACCTTAAATCCCGGCAGTTGTCCACCTTCTCCCGGTTTTGCTCCTTGTGCCACCTTTATCTGGATTTCCTCGGCATTGACTAAATATTCAGTTGTCACTCCGAAACGTCCCGAAGCTATCTGCTTGGTCTTGCTGCACAGACTGATATCTCCGTCTTCGGTATGATAAACATCAGAGAATCGGCTGCTGTCTTCACCACCTTCACCAGTATTGCTTCTTGCTCCAAGACTATTCATTGCCAATGCAAGAGCCTCATGAGCTTCCTTGCTGATTGCACCGAACGACATTGCCCCAGTAACAAAATGTTTCACTATATCTTCTACCGGCTCCACCTGGTCTATGCTGATAGGAGCCCTGCGAAAACCGAAAAAGTCGCGAAGGAAAATAGGATTTTCCTTTTTATCCACTTTAGCAGTAAATTCCTTGAACTTTTTATAACTACCTGTACGTGTGGCAAGCTGAAGCAGACTTATCGTATCAGGATTCCATGCATGCTGTTCACCATCCTTTCTGTATGAAAAGAGTCCGATATGGTCAAGCAATGCTCCGGCCTCATCTTCAAATATAGCAACACCAGAACGATGGAATCTGAGATAATCATGTGCAATATCTCCGATACTTGCCCCTCCTATTGTAGACACATCTGTTCCGAAATACATTCTCATTACCTCAGCATTCAAGCCTACAGCCTCAAACAGTTTAGCTCCTCGGTATGAACGTATCGTGCTGATACCCATCTTGCTCATTACTTTATATAGACCTTTGCAAAGAGCCTTTATATAGTTCTTTTCGGCAGTAGCATAATCAAGCTGCACATCGCCTTTCTTAACCAAACCGTCTATCACAGCAAAAGCCATATACGGACAGATTGCACTCGCTCCATATCCCAAAAGCAATGCAGCATGCATTACTTCGCGTGCTTCGCCACTTTCAACTATCAACGCTGTCTGCACACGTTTCTGCCCCGAAATCAAATGATGATGAACTGCGCTTACAGCAACAAGTGACGGTACAGGCGCATATTCGGCATCTACATCCCTGTCTGAAAGCACTATATAGTTTGCACCTGCATCAACGGCTTCTTCCGCACTCTTACACAGATTCTCTATAGCGCGGCGAAGTCCTTCCTCGCCATCTGAAGCTTTGAATACCATTTTCAATTTGACTGTACTGAAGCCCTTATATCTGATATTACAGAGAATATCAAGCTGTGTATTGGTAAGCACGGGATGCGGCACGACGAACCATCTTGCAATGTCCTGCACTCGGACTGAGAATATTGCTTCCTACGGCACCGATATACTCAGTAAGAGACATGACAAGTTCTTCGCGTATAGGGTCAATAGCCGGATTAGTAACCTGCGCGAACTGCTGACGGAAATAATTGAATACCGACTGAGGTTTTTCACTCAATACCGCCAAAGGAGTATCATTCCCCATTGACGCTGTAGGTTCAGCACCTGCGGCACACATAGGAGTAAGAGTGCGCTCGATGTCTTCGCGGGTATATCCGAATATACGAAGTTTTCTTCCTGCATCTTTCACAGAGTTTTCCACCTTACGTCCACTGCGCAAAGTATCAAGTTCAATTCTGTTGGCAGCCAACCATTCTGTATATGGCAAAGCCGATGCCAAATTTTCTTTAACTTCTTTATCGTAATATATTTTACCTTCCTGTGTATCTATCAATAATATCTTACCCGGCTGCAGTCTTCCTTTGGCTTCTATTTCATCAGGATTGAAACTTATGGTACCTGTTTCGCTGGCAACTACCATAGTTCCGTTTTTTGTAACCAGCCATCTGGCAGGACGCAAACCGTTTCTGTCAAGCATACCTCCGGCGTATCTTCCGTCGCTGAAAAGCAGTGCGGCAGGACCATCCCAGGGTTCCATCAGTATGGAATGATATTCATAGAAATCTTTAAGTTTCTGACTGATAGGATTTTTCTCGTTTATAGACTCAGGTACCATCATGGCAAGCGCATGAGGCAGACTAAGACCTGACATAACGAAAAATTCAAGTACATTATCCATTGAGGCACTATCGCTCATGCCTGGTTGTATGATAGGACGTATCTTTGATATATCACCCAGTTCCTCAGATGAAAGAACGCTTTCCCTGGCTTCCATCCAGGCACGGTTACCACGAATTGTATTTATCTCGCCGTTATGAGCCATCATACGGAAAGGCTGTGCCAGACTCCATGTAGGAAATGTATTCGTACTGAAACGTGAATGCACCAAAGCCAGTGCACTGGTAAAGTACGGCTGCGTAAGGTCTGCATAATATTCACGAAGTTGTGTAGAAGTAAGCATTCCCTTATACACCATGTTCTTACTGGAGAGTGACACTATATAAAAGTCTTTGTGTTGTATTCGATTTTCTATCTTCTTCCTGATGATATACAGTTTTTTCTCCAGTTCAGATTCATCTGCTCCGGCAGTGACAAAAATCTGCTTCACATCAGGTTCTGTAGCTTGCGCGTCCTTACCCAAAATATCCGAGTTTACCGGCACCGTGCGTACATGCATCAGTGTCATCCCTTCACGCTCTATTTCTTCTATCATCACACTCATGATATCCTGCTGAGCGTCTTTATCTTTAGGCATAAACACCAGTCCTGTACCATATTTACCTTTTTCAGGAACCGGAATACCCTGTAGAAGAATAAATTCATGCGGTATCTGAATCATGATACCCGCACCATCACCTGTCTTACTGTCTGCTCCTTCAGCTCCACGGTGTTTCATATTCTCCAATACCTTCAAGGCTGAGTCTATCAGTTCATGTGACTTTGCACCATGCAGATTGACTATCATTCCTACACCACAGGCGTCATGCTCATTTGCCGGATTATATAATCCCCGAAGAGCATTTTCTCTGATAAAATGATTCTCTTTCATTGCGTTTTGGTTTCTTTATGTACTAAAATCTCGTTTGTATGTATTATTTTGCACTACAAAAGTATAGAATTCCATCTTTTGTGCATTGTTTTATGAGCTCTTTCTAAAAAAAAAGATACTGAGCTTTCAAGAGTTGTTATAAATACGAATTAACAAAAAGCAATACCTTCGAATTTAAAACCAAATACTTTATTTTAACTTCAGTTTAAAACTTCATTTTTTATTTTATTCAAAAAAGCATATTATAGGACATATATATAAACATGAAAATACTTACTTTTGTATTGAATGAAAACAAGTATATAAATATGTGTGGAATCGTAGGATACATTGGCAAGCGTCAGGCATGGCCCGTGCTTGTAGAAGGTCTTCGCAAATTGGAGTATAGGGGATATGACAGTGCCGGAGTGGCACTTATAAATACTCCTGGAGACTTAAAGATTTACAAATCAGTAGGAAAAGTTGCAGACTTGGAACAGGTTGTTGCAGGCAAAGACACATCAGCCTCGACCGGTATTGCACATACACGTTGGGCTACTCATGGAGAGCCAAGTACGATAAATTCTCATCCTCATACTTCGATGAGCTGTCGACTGGCTTTAGTACATAATGGTATTATCGAAAATTATGCTCTCCTAAAACAAAAACTTATAGATAAAGGATATGTCTTCAAAAGCAGTACTGACACGGAAGTATTGGTACAACTGATTGATTATATCCAGACAGAAGGAAATCTTGATCTTCTGACATCTGTTCAGTTGGCACTAAAAGAGGTAATAGGAGCATATGCTATAGCAGTAATAGACAAAAATCATCCAGAAACAATCATTGCCGCAAGAAAAAGTAGTCCTTTAGTAGTAGGTATAGGTAAGGATGAATACTTCCTTGCATCAGATGCCACTCCGATTGTGGAATATACTAATAAGGTAATATATCTCTCAGACGGAGAAATAGCCGTACTAAGAAATGGTGAACCTATCAAGATTGTAGATTTGGACAACGTGGAATGCTCGCACGAAGCACAAACCATAGCATTGAACATCGGTCAACTTCAGAAAGGAGGCTATCCTCATTTTATGATAAAGGAAATATTCGACCAGCCTGAATGCATAGCCGACTGTATGCGTGGCCGTCTTAATCCGGAAACTATGTCAATATTGCTTTCGGCAGTAAAAGAACACAGAGACAAGTTTATCAATGCACGACGATTTATTATTGTAGCATGCGGTACATCATGGCATGCTGGACTTATAGGAAAACAACTTATAGAAACAATGTGCCGCATACCGGTAGAAGTGGAATATGCATCTGAGTTCCGTTACCGTAATCCTGTAATATCGCCGGATGATGTAGTAATAGCCATTTCACAAAGCGGTGAAACTGCAGATACATTAGCTGCCATAGAACTTGCACGTAACAGCGGAGCATTTGTTTACGGGATATGTAATGTGGTAGGTTCATCCATCGCACGTGCTACAGACTCCGGTTCATATATACATGTGGGTCCTGAAATAGGTGTTGCATCGACTAAAGCATTCACTGGTCAGGTCACTGTACTTCTGATGTTTGCACTGTCACTGGCACAAGAAATGGGTACTATATCTTCTTATGAATATACTGAAACTGTTGCCTCGCTAAACAACATTCCGGAAAAGATACGCCAGGTTCTGAAACAGAACGATTATATAGCAAATCTGTCTAAAATGTTTACCTATGCCCGAAATTTCATCTATTTAGGACGCGGATATTCATTCCCTATAGCACTGGAAGGAGCACTGAAACTAAAAGAGATATCATATATACATGCCGAAGGTTATCCGGCTGCAGAGATGAAACATGGACCTATTGCGCTTATCGATGCGGAAATGCCTGTAGTAGTCATTGCTACCAACTCACCTCTGTACGACAAGGTTCTGAGCAATATTCAGGAGATAAAGGCACGAGGAGGAAGAGTAGTTGCAATTGTTACAAAAGGAGATACGGTAATCAGTTCACTTGCCGATTTCAGTATTCCGGTGCCAGCGGTGCCTGAGTGTCTGGACGCTCTGATAACATCCATTCCGCTGCAACTGATGGCATACCATATAGCCGTATGCAAAGGATTGGATGTTGACCGTCCACGAAATCTTGCAAAATCGGTGACAGTAGAATAAACCACCGTCACCTCAATCTCGTAAGAGCTATCTTAATGACTTTCTGTACAGGTGCATCCGGTTCTTCATGAAGAATCTGTCCAACAACCTTTTGCGACGGTGCCTGTGCAAATCCCAACATAGTCAAAGCGGCAACTGCCTCTTCATATATTTCATTATTGGCAGCAGATATAGGTGTAGAAACATTTCCGGTGCTTTCTACACCTATATTTTGTATTTTATCCTTGAGTTCTACAATAATTCGCTGGGCAGTCTTCAGTCCGATACCCTTTACCATTTTCAGTAGTTTCTCATTTCCGGAGCTTATCACATTGCATAACTCGGAAGGGCTCAAAGCCGAAAGAATCATTCTGGCTGTATTACCTCCAATTCCTGAAACTGTTATCAGCATAAGGAAAAGTTCTCTTTCCTGTTTGGTTGCAAAACCGTAAAGTACATAAGCATCCTCCCTTATAGCTTCGTATATATATAGTTTCACATCTCCCTTTCCCTGTATGGCAGAAAATGTATTCAGAGAAATATTAACACCGTATCCCACTCCATTACAATCAACTACCGCCATAGTAGGTGTAACATCATCAAGTTTTCCTTTTATATATTCTATCATATTCTGGTTATAAATTATAATTTAACGGCAAAAATAAGTATAACAAAGTTATAAATCGTAAGTTACGCTCGAAATATTTCAAAAAACGTACCTTTTTTTCTCTTTAGAACAATTCTAATTTTTTATTTTTGCATCGTCAAAAATACAGGATTCATTCCTTGTATCAAAATTAACAGAAACAAATAATTAAACACCAATAAAATTATGAAAAAGATTAGAGCTGCCGTAGTTGGTTACGGAAATATCGGAAAGTTTACAATTGAAGCACTTGAAGCTGCTTCTGATTTTGAAATTGCAGGTGTAGTTCGCCGTAATGGTGATGCAAACAAACCGGCAGAACTTGCTCCTTATAAAGCAGTAAAAGACATCAAGGAACTTGAAGGCGTTGACGTAGCTATTCTTGCAACTCCTACACGCAGCGTAGAGCAGTACGCAAAAGAAATACTTGCATTGGGTATCAATACAGTAGACAGTTTTGACATACATACACAAATTACATCTTTACGTCGTACATTGAACGAAACAGCAAAGGCACACAATGCGGTTTCAATCATCGCTGCAGGATGGGATCCGGGAAGCGACTCAGTAGTTCGTACACTTCTTGAAGCTATCGCTCCAAAAGGTATAACATACACTAACTTCGGTCCGGGCCGCAGTATGGGACACTCTGTTGCCGTACGCGCCATCGCAGGTGTTAAAGATGCATTGTCAATGACAATTCCTGTAGGTACAGGTATTCACCGCCGTATGGTATATGTGGAACTTGAAGAGGGTGCAGACTTCAAGACTGTTGAAGCTGCAATCAAGTCGGATGCATATTTCGTAAACGACGAAACTCACGTTATACAGGTTCCATGTGTTGATGACCTCAATGACGTTGGTCACGGTGTAAACCTTGTACGCAAAGGTGTATCCGGTAAGACACACAACCAGTTGTTCGAGTTCGATATGAAGATTAATAACCCGGCTCTTACTGCTCAGGTATTGGTTTGTGTGGCACGTGCTTCTATGCGTCAGCAGCCGGGATGCTACACTATGATTGAAGTTCCTGTAATCGACCTTCTTGAAGGCGACCGCGAAGAACTTATCGCTCATTTGGTATAATCATCAGACTATTTATCAATCTTTCCATAAAATCTCTTTCCCTATAAATTTTGGGAGAGAGATTTTTTTATTTCCTTTGCATATATAATTCAAAAAACTCAGAAACATGATTTTAGGAAGCATCGTTTGGGACGTCGATCCCATACTTCTCCGTCTTGGTTCTATAGAGCTGAGATGGTACGGACTAATGTGGGGCTTGGGATTTATCCTGGCCTACGAAATGGGCTCACGCCTTTTCAAAAAAGAAGGTCACCCTGACGACTGGGCAGACAAACTGTTTGTTTACTGTATAGTGAGTGCCGTTGTAGGGGCTCGTTTAGGACACTGCCTGTTCTACGAGTGGGATTATTACGGTTCGCATCCATTAGAGATACTTAAAATATGGAAAGGCGGATTGGCAAGCCACGGAGGTGTATTCGCACTAATACTTGCCCTGATATGGTATTCCAAAAAGGTTACACACAAAAGCGTGTGGTGGCTGTTCGACCGTCTGATACCTGCAGTTGCAGTAGTCTGCGCATGTATCCGCTTCGGAAATCTGATGAACTCCGAAATATTCGGATATCCTACAGACCTCCCATGGGGATTTGAGTTTGTACGCTCACGCGAATGGCAAGAACTATATAACCAAAACGGAGTGGCTCAGGCATGCCATCCTACGCAGATATACGAAATGCTATATTGTGCAGTAGCCTTTATCTTCTCATGGCTAGCATACCACAAATTTGGTTTACAGAAAAGAATAGGACTTATCACCGGAGTTTCACTTCTGATATTCTTTGGAGCACGTCTCGGACTTGAATTCATAAAAAATCCGCAAGTGGCAGAAGAAGTAGGCATGACACTCAATATCGGCCAATGGCTCAGTGTACCGCTCATCCTACTCGGTATATACCTGATTTTCACAAGTGGGAAACGCAAAGAGGCATTCTGAAATAATTGAATAAAAAATAGGAGCTAATCTCCGTAAATGGGATTGGTTCCTATTTTTACGTTGATTCGTTTCAGCTATGTTACAGTAGATAAAAAGAAAACCCTCATAAGCTGCTGACTTACAAGGGTTTAACTCTATTACTTCGTACCCAGACCCGCATTTGAAATAATTAAAGTGGGGAAAATGTGGGTAAAAAGAAAAATGCGGAAAAACGCCACAACTACACTGTATTTCAATATATTACAATCCTATTAAATTTTAATCCAAGTTAATCAAATTGCAAAATATTTAGCAGATGTGGGGAAAATGTGGGGAAAATATCTATATTTGCAGCAGAGTAAAATTCAACCTGAAAGTCTATGAAAGTAACCTTTATCATTAAAAAAGCAGCCAAACGATATGATACAGAATCCATGGCTACAATCTATGTCCGTTTTAGAAACGGAAGGCAGTTAGACTCCGTTGCTCCTACTCAGTTAGCCATCAATCCCAATCTATGGGATGATAAAGACGAATGTGTAAAAACGAAAGCTGTCTGCAATGAAGAAATGCGTACCCATATAAATGAAGAGATACGCCAGTTGAAAACCTATATCGAAAAGGTATATCAACAAGAAAAGGAAGCAATAGACAAAGAATGGCTAAAAACAACACTTGATAAATTTTACCATCCTGAAAAATATTTTTTGCCGGAGGAAGTGGTTATCAAGCCTACCATTGGAGAACTATTCGATGAATTTCTAAACAAGCACCCTTTGTCGGAGGTACGAAAGAAAAATTTCCGGGTTGTCAAAAGAGCCTTACTGCGTTATGAACTATATGTAAGGGCTACAAAGAGAGGACAAAAGGGCTTTATCTTTGACGTGGATTTGGTAACACCTGACACGCTTCGGGATATGTGGGATTTCTTTCAGAACGAATACCAGTATTATGAACTTTACCCGAGCATTTATGAAGCCATTCCCGAAAAGAGGACACCACAGCCCAGAAGCAAGAACACGCTGATAGACTGTTTTTCAAGAATACGTACATTCTTCCTGTGGTGCTTCGATAACAAGCGTACCACAAACAGACCTTTCGACAAATTCCCGATAGAAGAATGTACATACGGTACACCTTATTATATAACACTTGAAGAGAGAGATAGAATTTTCAATGCCGACCTTTCAGCTACCCCACAACTGGCAATACAGAGAGATATATTCATATTTCAGACACTGATAGGATGCAGAGTGAGCGACTTGTACCGAATGACCAAACTAAATGTGGTCAATGAAGCCATAGAGTATATTCCCAAGAAAACCAAAGAGGGGAATCCGGTTACGGTACGTGTTCCACTTAACGACAAAGCGAAAGAAATCCTTGAACGCTACAAAGAATATGAGGGGAAACTATTGCCGTTCATATCCGA
>Juniper_p1__coassemble_315_pt1 | contig 32521 bp, 24 predicted proteins | sample Juniper_p1__metabat2_low_PE_029 | metagenome-assembled genome bin Juniper_p1 | reverse complement strand
AAACCCAATACTCCCCAACTGCTTTCTAATCTCCTCCTCCAACTGGTGCGACTTCTCAAACATCTCAGACAGTTCTGAAGTAAGTCGCTCCATCTTTTCCTGGAACGGTTCGCCGTCGTCTTCCGCTTCGGCTATGCCTACATAGCGTCCCGGAGTAAGTATATAGTCCTGCTTGGCTACATCGTCGAGAGTAGCTACAGCACAATATCCTTTCTCGTCTTCCAATATTCCGGACTGGAAATCGTTGAATGTCTTGGATATGCGCAGGATGTCTTCTTCGGTCAGTTCGCGGAGCTTGCGCGTAACCATAGTTCCCATCTGACGGGCATCGATGAAGAGAATCTTTCCTGTCTGTTTCTTGTTTCGGCTCAGGAACCAGAGTGACACGGGAATACCTGTGGTGTAAAACAGCTGCGACGGCATGGCCACAATACATTCCACCAGGTCCGCCTTGATGATATTCTCGCGGATTGTGCCTTCACCGCCTGACTGCGACGAAAGGGCACCGTTGGCCAGCACCATACCTATATGGCCGCCCGGAGAGAGGTGGTGAATCATGTGCTGAATCCATGCAAAGTTGGCATTGCCTGATGGCGGAATACCGTATTTCCAGCGCACATCGTCCTGCAACTTGTCGGCTCCCCAGTCGCTGAGGTTGAAGGGCGGATTGGCGAGTATATAATCGGCTTTCAGCGTAGGGTGCTGGTCGCTGAAGAATGTATCGGCTGCAAACTTGCCCAAGTCGGCTTCTATGCCACGGATGGCAAGGTTCATCTGTGCCATTTTCCATGTGGTAGGGTTGCTGTCCTGTCCGAATACGGAGATATTGTTTATGTTTCCCTGATGTCTTTCTATGAATTTGGCAGACTGTACGAACATACCGCCCGAACCGCAGCAAGGGTCGTAAACGCGGCCGCTGTATGGCTGCAATACTTCCACCAAGGTGCGTACTATGCAGGCAGGGGTATAGAACTCGCCGGCCAGCTTGCCTTCGGCTTCGGCAAACTTCGACAGACAGTATTCGTATGTACGGCCCAAGATGTCCTTTGAATCGCCGTGCTCCTTCATGCGGATGTTGGTAAAGAGGTCTACTACATCGCCGAGCCTTCTCTTGTCCAGTTCAGGACGGGCGAAATTCTTTGGCAATATGCCTTTCAGACGAGGATTCTCTTTCTCTATCAGGCGCATGGCATTGTCTATCACCGTACCTATCTCCGGAGTGTGTGCGGCTTCCGCCACTACCGCCCAGCGTGCGTCCTGAGGAACGAAGAAGATGTTTTCGGCTGTATATTCGTCTATGTCTTCCTCGAAGCCGTCGCCTTCGTCTACAAGTTCGTTGTATTTCACCTCGAAACGGTCTGAAATATATTTCAGGAAAATCAGTCCCAATACTACGGACTTATACTCCGATGCGTCGAGGTTTCCCCTGAGAAGGTCTGCCGCCTTCCATATCTCTTTCTCAAAGCCTATGTCGGCTGTGTTGTTTGTCTTCGCCATGTGCTCTTATGCTAAATTTCAATTATGATTATTCCAAAATATTTTCCAAATATATAATAATGTGTATGCAGATACAAACGAAATGCGGGTTTTCTTACTTTCTGATGTCAGAATCGCTCATCATTCGGCCTCTCATTCACAAACTCGCGGGGCTTTTCCGCTTTCAGTTTCGCACCGCAGTATTTACAGTAGATGGCTTCGAAATCGTGTCCGTCGCGGTTGCAGCGCGGGCATTTGCGTTTCTACTCTTTGTTTTTTTGATTGGAACAAAGTTAATAATAAATCAGAAGGTTTTAAACATCGGCAAAGATAAATATAAATTCTTTATCAAAGAAACCGTGACACGTTCGTGTTACGCCCGCGTCACGTTCGTGTTCCACGCGCGTCACGTACGTGTTACGCTTTCCAAAACGGCTCGTTTTGAGAAATATTTATAGTCATGTGACCTTTTTCGAACGGTTGTCATGTTTTCCGAAGCCGAGTGTCATGTAATAATATGTAGCAAAAAAGCCCTTTTCTCTGATAAATGATATTTTTCTTCAAAAAAAACTATCATTTTATTTGTTTATATCAAAAAAGCCTTTACCTTTGCAAGTGTAAAAACAATAAAACAGTAAAATATGAAAGCAACTAACATTATTATTAACCTGGCAGTCCTGCATATTATTCGCGTCGTGGTCATGGAACCAAGAGGTGAGGAAGGTTCATGTATGTAGTTGCATATATATGATATTTATGAAAGCCTTTCTCACACGTGTATGGGAAAGGCTTTTTGATTAAATAAGGAGAGATAAAAATGAAAAATGAGTTACGCAGTTCGATGAGCACACAGGGCCGACGCATGGCCGGTGCAAGAGCATTATGGGTGGCAAATGGAATGAAAAAGGAAATGATGGGAAAACCTATCATAGCTATTGTGAATTCATTTACACAGTTCGTTCCGGGACACACACATTTGCATGAGATAGGTCAGCAGGTGAAAGAGGAAATAGAGAAACTCGGATGCTTTGCTGCTGAGTTCAACACTATCGCGATAGACGACGGTATAGCAATGGGACATGACGGAATGCTCTATTCGCTGCCTTCGAGAGATATCATTGCCGACAGTGTGGAATATATGGTGAACGCTCATAAGGCTGATGCTATGGTATGCATTTCAAACTGCGACAAGATTACTCCGGGTATGCTTATGGCTTCCATGCGACTGAATATTCCTACGGTGTTCGTGTCAGGCGGTCCGATGGAGGCAGGAGAGTGGGGCGGACAGCATCTCGACTTGATAGATGCGATGATTAAGTCGGCCGACCCGACAGTGAGCGATGAGGATGTGGACCAGATAGAAAGACATGCATGTCCGGGATGCGGATGTTGCTCGGGTATGTTTACTGCAAACTCAATGAACTGTCTGAACGAGGCTATAGGTCTGGCTCTTCCGGGCAACGGAACTATAGTCGCTACTCACGAAAACCGCAAGCAGTTGTTCAAGGATGCTGCGGCTCTCATCGTAAAAAATGCTTATAAATATTATCAGGACGGCGACGAAAGCGTATTGCCGAGAAGCATCGCTACACGTCAGGCTTTCCTTAATGCAATGACACTTGATATCGCTATGGGCGGTTCTACAAATACCGTTCTTCATCTGCTGGCAATAGCACATGAGGCAGAGGTGGATTTCACAATGGACGATATCGACATGTTGTCACGCCGTGTACCTTGTCTTTGCAAGGTCGCTCCTAACACTCAGAAATATCACATTCAGGATGTGAACAGAGCAGGAGGTATAATGAATATCCTGGCACAGCTGAACAAGGGCGGTCTGCTCGATACATCGGTTTCGCGTGTGGACGGTATGACACTGGCTGAGGCTATTGCAAAATATGATATCTCGGCTGAGAGTGTTGATGCTGAGGCAAAAAGAATTTATACAAGCGCTCCGGGCGGAAAGTTCTCTATCAAACTTGGCTCGCAGGGCAATTATTATAAGGAACTCGATACAGACCGCGCTACAGGATGTATCCGCGATTTGGAACATGCCTACAGCAAGGATGGCGGACTGGCAGTGCTGAAAGGTAATATAGCGCAGGACGGTTGTGTGGTGAAGACTGCCGGTGTGGACGAAAGTATCTGGAAGTTCTCAGGACCAGCCAAGGTGTTCGATTCTCAGGAATCGGCTTGTGAGGGTATCCTCGGCGGAAAGGTTGTAAGCGGAGATGTGGTAGTCATCACTCACGAAGGACCTAAGGGTGGTCCGGGTATGCAGGAGATGCTTTATCCTACATCGTATATCAAATCAAAACATCTCGGAAAGGAATGTGCGCTGATTACCGACGGACGTTTCAGTGGCGGTACATCGGGATTGAGTATCGGACATATATCTCCTGAAGCTGCTGCCGGAGGAAACATCGGCAAGATTGTGGATGGCGATATCATCGAAATAGATATACCGAACCGCAGTATCAATGTGAAACTTTCGGATGAGGAACTTGCCGCACGTCCGATGACTCCTGTCACTCGCGACCGCAAAGTGTCTAAGGCACTTAAGGCATACGCAAGCATGGTAAGTTCGGCTGATAAGGGCGGAGTAAGAATTGTTGACTAAAAAGCATATACATATGAAAGAGAAAATAACAGGTGGTGAAGCATTGATGTGCTCGCTGGAGCATCAGGGAGTAAAGACTATCTTCGGTTATCCCGGAGGAGCGATAATGCCTGTGTTCGATGCTTTATATGACCATAGAGATAAACTTAACCATATATTGGTACGTCACGAACAGGGTGCGGCACATGCTGCCCAGGGATACGCAAGAGTATCGGGCGATGTGGGTGTGTGCCTCGTTACAAGCGGACCGGGAGCTACAAATACCATTACCGGTGTGGCTGATGCCATGATAGACAGTACGCCTATCGTAGTGATAGCCGGACAGGTGGGAGCAGGACTTCTCGGTACTGATGCTTTCCAGGAGGTAGACCTTGTTGGCATCACTCAGCCTATTTCAAAATGGAGCTATCAGATACGTCGTGCTGAGGATGTGGCTTGGGCTGTGGCAAGAGCTTTCTATATAGCACGTTCAGGCCGTCCGGGACCTGTGGTACTCGACTTTGCCAAGAATGCTCAGGTAGAAATGACTGACTATGAGCCTGTTGACGTTGATTTCATCCGCAGCTATGACCCTGATCCGGAAACAGACCCTAAGGCTTTGGCTGAGGCTGTAAGACTTATCAATGAATCTGAAAAGCCGTTGGTACTTGTTGGTCAGGGTGTGGAACTCGGAAATGCTCAGGAAGAGCTGCTTAAGTTTGTAGAGAAAGCTGATATCCCTTGCGGATGTACATTGCTTGGACTCTCGGCTATGCCTTCGGAACATCCTCTGAACAAGGGTATGTTGGGTATGCACGGAAATCTCGGTTCTAACGTAAAGACCAACGAATGTGACGTATTGATAGCTGTAGGTATGCGTTTCGACGACCGTGTGACAGGCAAGCTTGAAACATATGCCAAACAGGCAAAGGTGATACATCTGGATGTAGACCCTTCGGAAATAGGCAAGAATGTACCTGTACATGTTCCGGTGCTTGGTAACTGCAAGCGTACGCTGAGTCAGCTGACTGAGCTTATCCAGCCTAACAAGCATACTGCATGGATTGACAGTTTCCGTCAGTATGAGCAGCAGGAATTCGACAAGGTTATCAAACCAGAGGTTTATCCGGCAGAAGGTCCGATAAACATGGGTGAGGTAGTAAATGCAGTGAGTGAGGCTACAAACCATGAAGCTGTGCTAGTGACTGACGTAGGCCAGAATCAGATGATGGCATGCCGATACTTCAAGTTTACGAAGAACAGAAGTGTGGTTACTTCAGGCGGTATGGGAACAATGGGATTCTGTATCCCGGCAGCTATAGGAGCTACATTCGGCCGTCCTGACCGTACGGTTTGTGCGATAATGGGCGACGGAGGTCTTCAGATGACTATGCAGGAACTCGGTACTATCATGGAACAGAAGGCTCCGGTGAAGATGATTCTGATGAACAACAACTACCTTGGAAATGTACGTCAGTGGCAGGCTATGTTCTTCAGAAGAAGATATTCGTTCACTCCTATGATGAATCCGGACTATATGCAGATAGCTTCGGCATATGGTATTCCTTCAAGGAGAGTAATAGAGCGTGAGGAACTTAAAGACGGAATAAAGGAAATGCTCGCTGCAGACGGTCCGTTCCTTCTTGAGGTCTGTGTGGTGGAAGAAGGTAATGTATTGCCGATGACTCCTCCGGGAAGCTCGGTTAACTATATGATGATGGATTTGGATTGCTAACGGGTAGGAGGATTAAAAATGGAAAATAAGACATTATATACTATCATAGTTCATTCGGAAAACATAGCCGGTTTGCTTAATCAGGTGACAGCCGTTTTTACACGCCGACAGATTAATATAGAAAGCCTTAATGTGTCGGCTTCATCAATAGCCGGTGTACATAAATATACAATCACTTGCTGGACTACTGCCGATATAGTGGAAAAGGTTGTACGCCAGATAGAGAAGAAAATGGATGTCATTCAGGCACACTATTTTACGGATAAGGAAATCTTCCAGCGTGAGGTGGCTATGTACAAGGTTTCTACACCGGAGTTTCAGAAAAATCCTGAGGCATCGAAGGTGGTCAGACGTTCTAACGCGCACATCGTAGAGGTAAATCCGGTGTTCTCTATTATAGAGATTGTTGGTATGAGCGATGAGATAACATTCCTTTACGAGGATTTGAAAAGGCTTAATTGCGTACTCCAGTTCGTACGTTCGGGAATAATAGCCGTATCGACAAGTTGTTTTGAACGTGTGAATGAGTATCTTGCCCACCGTGAAGAAATATACAAGAAAGGTTTGTAAATATATTTTGTTATGGCAGAAAAAAATGAAGTTGGAACCTATAAGTTTGTAGCGGAACCTTTCCATGTGGATTTCACAGGAAAACTCACTGTGGGAGTTCTGGGAAACCATCTGCTGAATTGTGCAGGGTTTCATGCCACAGAGAGGGGTTTCGGAATAGCCGAACTGAACGAAAGCCACTATACATGGGTGTTGTCACGACTGGCAATAGAGATGGAGGAATATCCTATGCAGTATGAGGATTTCAGCATACAGACATGGGTGGAGAATGTTTACCGCCTGTTTACAGACCGTAATTTCTCTATTCTCGACAAGGAAGGCAAACCTATAGGTTATGCGCGTTCAATATGGGCAATGATAGATTTGGAATCACGCAAGCCTGCCGATTTGCTTACTTTGCATGGAGGCAGCATCGTAGATTATATCTGTCAGAAGGATTGTCCGATAGCAAAACCGGGAAGAATAAAGGTTACATCGAAAGAACCTGTAGGAGAGTATGTGGCAAAATACAGCGACATCGACTGCAACGGACACGTGAACAGCATAAAATACATAGAGCATATACTCGACCTGTTCCATATTGATACGTTCCGCGACAAGATGGTACACCGTTTTGAGATGGCGTATGTGGCCGAAAGTTATTTCGGCGATAAACTGACTTTCTATCGTGAACAGATTTCGGAGAATGAATTCGATATCGAAGTCAAGAAGAACGATAGTGAGGTAGTAGTAAGAAGCAAAGTGATATTTAGATAGAGGTTGTCAGATTGTTAAACTAAAAACAAACAACTAACAACTGATATCTAATAACTTAGAATAGAAACATATTTAGTTGAACTTAATAATTTATTAAAAACATGGCACAATTAAATTTTGGCGGTGTGATGGAAAATGTAATCACCCGCGATGAATTTCCATTGGAAAAAGCACGTGAGATTTTGAAAGACGAAACAATTGCAGTTATAGGATATGGAGTACAGGGACCTGGTCAGTCATTGAACCTTCGCGACAACGGATTCAATGTTATCGTTGGTCAGCGTCCGGGAAAGACTTTTGAAAAAGCTATCGCTGACGGATGGGTACCGGGAGAAACATTGTTCGGTATCGAAGAAGCTTGCCAGAAGGCTACTATCGTAATGTGTCTTTTGTCTGACGCAGCTGTAATGTCTGTATGGCCTACTATCAAACCATATCTTACTCCGGGCAAGGCATTGTATTTTTCACACGGTTTCGCCATCACTTGGAATGACCGTACAGGCGTAGTTCCTCCTGCTGACATCGACGTTATCATGGTTGCTCCTAAGGGTTCTGGTACTTCATTGCGTACAATGTTCCTTGAAGGTCGTGGCTTGAACTCATCATACGCTATTTATCAGGATGTGACAGGCAAGGCATTCGACAGAACTATCGCTCTTGGTATCGGTATCGGTTCAGGTTATTTATTTGAAACTACATTCCAGCGTGAAGCCACTTCTGACCTTACAGGTGAACGCGGCTCTTTGATGGGTGCTATTCAGGGATTGCTTCTTGCACAGTATGAAGTATTGCGTGAAAACGGACATACTCCATCTGAAGCATTTAACGAAACTGTAGAGGAACTTACTCAGTCATTGATGCCTTTGTTTGCTAAGAACGGTATGGACTGGATGTACGCTAACTGTTCTACTACAGCACAGCGTGGTGCTCTTGACTGGATGGGACCATTCCACGATGCTATCAAACCTGTAGTTCAGAAATTGTATCAGAGCGTTAAGAGCGGTAACGAAGCTCAGATTTCTATCGACTCTAACTCTAAGCCTGACTATCGTGAAAAGCTTGAAGCTGAATTGAAGGCTTTGCGTGAAAGTGAAATGTGGCAGACTGCAGTTACAGTACGTAAACTTCGTCCTGAAAACAACTGATAAATAATAAAGAGAAATCTTCTTCCCTCTTTTTGGTGATATTGCATTGCCAAAGAGAGGGATTTTTAGTATATATCTTCAGAAAATTTTTCATCGAAAGGTATAATATATCGTGCTTTTGACTAATTTTGTTGACAGTGATTGATTCTAAGTATAAACATAAAAAGTATAGAGATATGAATAACGAATTCTTAGAGATAATAAAGACTCGTCGCAGCTGCCGTCAGTATAAGGCAGAACAGATTACGGATGAAGAGTTGAAAGCTGTTTTGGAAGCAGGAACTTATGCCCCTACATCGCGCGGTATGCAGTCGCCTTACATTGTGGCTGTCCAGAATGATGACATACGCAAGAAACTGGCAGAGATGAATGCCCGTGTGATGGGAGTTACTTCCAATCCGTATTATGATGCGCCTACATATGTTCTGGTATTTACTCCTGCTGATGCCAACAATCCGATACAGGACGGAAGTTGTGTATTGGAAAACATGATGCTCGCAGCTCATGCCATAGGACTTGCAAGCTGCTGGATTCACAGGGAAAGAGAAATGTTCTCTACTGAGGAGGGAAAGAAACTGATGGAAAGTTTCGGGTTGCCTGAAGGTCTGGTTGGTATTGGTGCTCTTGCTTTGGGATATCCGGCAAAACCGGCCGATGCTCCGAAACCTCGTAAGGTGGATTACTATAGGGTGATAAAATAAATTTACAGGACATAATAATAGCCATGACAGGGATATGTTTATCTTCTGTCATGGCTTTGTTTTATGCAGCTATTATTATTTCGATAACAAATCGGACATCTCGCCACCCTTTCTTGCTGTGTATGTTTCTTTGGGGTCAATGTACGATGTGAATTCAGCCTGAATATATTCACTTGATTTGGTAAATTCTATTCTTCCTATTTCTTCTCCTTTACTATTCTTTATAATATCCGATGGGATATTTGTGAATGTTCCGTTCCATTCTACAGTTGGAACATTTAATCTTGAATTGGCAGAACTCCAGTCTTCGTATAAACAATAAAAAGTATATCCAGAGCTGTTCTTGCTTATCTTGATTTTTGTTTCTCCGGTTTCTTCAGAACCACCGATGTACATACCTGTTATATCATCGTCTTCTGTCACTTCTTCTGTGCTACAACTTGCAAAACCCGCAGCCAATGTCACACACATCATCAAATAAAAAGCTTTTCTTCTGATTGATTCTAATAATGAACTTGTTTTCATAAGATTTAATGTTTTACTGTTATCATATTACAAATGTAAGTAATATATATGAACAAAAAAAGAGACTGCCGGGGAAATTTGCAGTCTCTTGTTCTTTAGGGACAAACTCTTTTGTCTCTCTGACTTACTCACTTTCACAAGCTTGAAGTCAGGATATATAAATCTATTACTATGAAAAACATGCGAATGTAGCCAATTTCCGTGATATTGTCAAAACAAATGATTGAAAAACCGCGTGTAATTAACAGTAATTATGTCAAAATGCTATTTCTTACACAAATCTTTATAATCACAGTACTGACATTTGTCTTCAACTTCAGTTTGAGAAAAACTTGTCTCAGGGTTGAAAATTTCCTCCAAAAGTGTATTCAGTCTTCCGCGGAAATCTTCTTCGTGAATGCTGAAATCATCTACATTATCTCTGTTTCGGGCTTCTCCCATCTGCACTACCGGCGAGTAGTTTTCCGATGCTGCCTTATGTATGTACAGTAGGGAAGGAGCTACCTTCAACTGATTGTTTTTCTCCCTCAGTTTCTTGCAGACTATTGATGCATACATGAATGTCTGGAAGATATAGTTAGACCTTTTCTTGTCCTGAATGAATAAGGATTCTATATCCGGCGGACATTGCGCATCGCCTCCGGTCTTGTAATCCACTATTCGCAGGGTATTGTCTTTCGTGTCCATACGGTCTATTATACCGCCTATGCGTGATTTGATTATTCCTTTCGGAGTTTTGATATCAATATCTTCCTCAACGAACTTTTCCGAAGCGGTGAATGTAAACGGTGCGTATCGCAGGTCATTCCGCAAGAGCTGTTTTATGTATCTCAGTATCACGGCTGAGTTTATGAGTTGCAATCCGTTGTATTCCGGGCGTTCGGCCAGAGGTATGTTGAAGAACAGCTCCTTGAAACCGTTATCCACATATTCCTGGAGTTTTACATCGTTTTGCAAAAGCTTTTCAAGAGAGTTGCAATCTATCACTTTTCCGTGTGCGGTAAGATCCTTGTAGATATGTTCTGCGGCGTAATGGAATATACTTCCGAACTTGGCCGAATCTATCTCTGCACTTACTTCATCGGGGGCAGTCAGCAAGGCTACATATTTGTAATAAAATTTCAGATTGCAATCTATGTATGTATTGAGTGCAGAAGGTGACAGAAGAGCTTTTTTGTTTACTCTCGTATCAAAAACACTCTGCATTCTTTTCATTATCTCCGGGGTTTTCTTGATTTCAATCTTTTCAGTGCCCTGTGGCGATTGTGCGGCCTCCAGTCTTTCGCGCCTGATGTCAAATCCCCACTCGATGAGGAACTGGAGCATGAAGCGTGACATCTCTCCGCGGTTTATACCGTCGCTTGATGTATTGAAAAGCAGAGTTACTTTCTCGGCTCTTTGCAATAGTCTGTAGAAGTAATATGCAAAAACGGCTATCTTATGGTCTATAGTAGTCATGCCGAAAGCTTTTCTGATATTGTAAGGTATAAACGAGGCATCGCTTCCGCTTTTCGGCAACTGTCCTTCGTTCACCGAAAGCATTACTATGTTTCTGAAGTCCAGATTTCGAGTTTCAAGTACTCCCATCACCTGCATACCTATTGCCGGCTCGCCGTGGAAAGGAATATTGGCCGACTGGATGACGCGCGAGAGCAGACGCTTGAATGTACTTTGGTTCACGTCAAGGTCGCCTTCATCTATCAGTGAACTGAATCGGTTTATCATGGTGTATGCTTTGAACAGTGCTTCGCGGTACAGCTGGTCCAAGGCAGTATCCATAGTGGCTGATTTATTCTGATATACGGCTGCAACTTGTTTTAGTACTGTGGTAATCATCCGGCAGATAGCCTGGTTGCTGTTGCATGGGGTGAATATTGTTTCTGTAGTCTCATCCTTTTTCAGTTCCGAAGGGAGAGGGTAGAAACGGTTGTCGTGGATAAGGGATTTCTCCAACTTCTCTGCTTCCTCGCTCAGGAGTTGGGTGTATGGATGCTTAAGCACACTCAATACTTCGGCAAACAGGAATCTGCCGTTTGACGGATTATAGCCTGAAGTGTGAAGCTCTATAAGCGAGTTGATAAAGCTGCAAGCAGGAGTCTGCGACAATGGAAATCCCATCGTTATATTGATATGGCGTATATTCTCAGGTAAAGAATGCAGTACCGGCTGTAGTAAAGATTCGTTACACAATACTACAGCTGTTTCTTTTTCTTCCTCCGTAAGGTTTGTTCTTATCCATTGTGGAAGATACCTTGCCTGTCCGTTTTCTGTTGGCGATTCTATATATGTAATATCTTTCGGGGAGTTCAGATTGTTGAATACAGACGGTGGAAGTTCCGACGGGAAATCCCTAAGATTGCGCTTTATGAATTCGCCTGCCTCGTGAGGGTGCTTGTTGAGATAGAAATTGTCGTAATCCCAATAGAACATAGCCTTTCCTGTCTTATTCAGTTTGCTGAACAAAGTATGTTCCACCTTATTCAGCACGTTGAATCCCACGAAGACATATCTATCATAAGGGAGGTTGTCGATATCCATAGATTCTGTTACTTCTCTGTACATCATACCCTCGTATGCTATACCCTGTTCGCGGAGTACGGCCCTGAATTCGGTATATATTTCTCCAAGTACGTCCCAGATATTGATGAATCGTTGTTTCAGCTCGGTAACCTTGTCGATGGAGAAATTCTTGAAGAACTGGCTCAATGCTTCTTTCTGTCCTTTTTCCAGGAACTCGTATCCGTTGTCGTTAAGTTCGTTCAGGTCCTTGATATTGCGGAACATGGCTTCTGTGTCCACCATATTCTTGTCCGCATCGTCAAAGTCGCTTATAAGAAGTTCGCCCCAGAAGTAGAAATCATCAAGCGATTCCTTGCTGCCGGTTATGTTTACAAACACCTTATAGAGTTCGCACACAAGTTTCACAGGGTCACCAATCTGCAGGTCTGATACCTTGCGGAACAGTTCGCCTATACTTATATATGCCGGCGACCATATCGGTCTGTCGGTTTCCGATGCCAGATATTCGTTGAAGAACAGGCCGGCTCTCTTGTTAGGGAAGACAATGGCTGTACGGGCAAAATCACCGTTTGTTTTCGTATATAAATCGTGAGCTACAAGCTTTAGAAAAGTTTCCATTTCCTTTTAAATAAATCGTTACACATTCTCCAGTTCGCCGGAGTAAACATACCATATATATCCTTTAATGTCGGTATATCCCATTTCCGATAGCAGGAACATATATTCCCTTACCTGAGTGGAGTATTCCGGCTTTTTCTTTCCGAATTTGAAGTCTACCACTACCACCTCATCATCTTTCATCATAACTCGGTCCGGTCGTCTGGTCTGCATCTTTCCCTGTTCGTCATTATAGATTATGGAGCATTCGTTATACAGAGTCCACTCTCCGCTGTACCAGTCTTTCACTTCATCAAGGCTCAAGGCTCTTTCTGCTACTTTCCTTATTTCTTCTGCCTTTTCTGCAGATTCTATCACACCTTCGAACAGGAGTCTTTCAATAGCTGACGGTAAATCCTCTCTTGTGTCGATAGATGCAAAGAGTGTATGAAGCAGCTGTCCCTGTCTGATATATTGCGAGCGAAGGTTCTCTTCCTCATCCTCATCACCTCTGATGAAGTCGGCAGAACGGTTGGACTGCTTGAAGTCAATCTCCGTTTCAAGTGATTCAATCTTTACATTGACTGCTTCCGGAACGGCTACAAGTCTGTTGGTGGTATCTGATTTCTTCTTATCACCGCTTATGCAGATTTCCCCATATTCATATACTATAGGTTCGTAGCTTCCTTCAGAGACTTCTTCCTCCTCTTCAAGTTCAGTTGTGTTGCATATCATCTCGATATCCTTCATACAGTCTATTGATTCTCTCAGCAGTCGTGATACGGTATCTTTCTTTTCGTCCTTGCACCACACTATCAGGTTTTTGCATGCGCGTGTGAATGCCACGTACAGCAGGTTCAGATTATCCACCCACAGTTGCAGGCGTTCTTCCCTATAGCTGTCGCTGAAATATGATTCTGCCATGGCAGACGAATAATTTACAGGAGTAAGGTCAAGTTCGCAGAACGGTTCCTTGTCGGCATCTGCTTCGTTTATCTTGCACCATAGCATATGGTTGTTGGTTTCATTCTCCATCTTCCAGTCGCAGAACGGCAGCAGCACGGTGTGATATTCCAGACCTTTCGATTTGTGGATAGACAGGATTCTGATACCGGATATCTCGCCCGACGGGATAGTCCTGGCATAAAGAGTTTCGTTCCAGTATGTCAGGAATGAAGTCAGTTCCGATGAGTTGTTCTGCATATATTCAGTCACTGCATCATAGAATGCACAGAGATACGCATCCTGCTCTTCTATCATATCCATACGGAAAATCACGAACAGTTTCTCAAGCAGTTCGTATAATGGCATAAGACTCATTTCAGGCAGCATAAGACGGAATTCGGCAGGAAGATAATCCTCAACACTGTTCAGCAGTACGGTGTTGTAATCAACATCCTTTTTTAGGATTTCCTTCTGATATGCCACTGCCAGTCTTGCACACGCTATTCTGTCCGTAGGCTCTGATATATACCTCAGTCCGTCGATAAGCATACATACCGCGAGCGAAGCATCAAGCCGGAAAGCCTCGTCAGAAACAACTCGGTACGGAGTATTCTTGTCGAAGTAATCTGCTATGGCAGGTATGCTTTTGTTCTTTCTCACTAATATCGCAATGTCATTCACTCTGACACCTTTCTTGACCAGTGAGTCTACTTCCTCTGCCAGCAGTTCCATAGTTGTGTCAGCGTAAGGCTGTTCCTCACTGTTTTTCAGAAACGATAGTTTGATATATCCTTCCTTAGTTACCTTTGAAGTTTTCTGGCGGACATCACTATATGCATCAAGCAGCTGAGTGCAGTCCTCACCCTCATCACCCTTGTATCTCTCATTCAGAACCCTGCATGCTGATGTAAAAATATCATTGTTGAATGCTATGATATTAGCCTCGCTTCGCCAGTTAGTGTCCAGAGTTTTGGAGTTCAGTCGGAAACTTCTGTCCTTGTCCAGTCCGGCAAGAATCTTCCAGTCGCCGTTTCTCCAGCGGTAGATACTCTGCTTTATGTCGCCCACAATCATACTGCCTTCCTTCTGGGCAAGGCTTTCTTCAAGCAGAAGATGGAAGTTCTCCCATTGCATACGCGATGTGTCCTGAAACTCATCTATCATCACGGTGTCAATGGTAGTACCAATCTTCTCATATACGAAGGATGCGTCGCCCTCCCTGATGATGCTGTGCAGCAGAGCGTTGGTATCCGAAAGCAGGAAACGGTTATGATTAAGGTTCTGCTCCCTTACCTCGCTGTCTATGCGCATAAGCAATTGCAGATTGTTGAGATATCGGAGTGACATATCGCACGAGTTCAGCACCTTGTTGCTTGTCATTCGCGTGTTTTCCGCATCATTAAGAATCCGTATCAGTACTTGATTGGCTAAGGAGATAATAGTATCTTTATATGTTGAGGTTTTAGTGGTCCAGTTTTCCGCACCTTCCAGACATTTCTCTACAGTGGTATTTCTTACGTCATCGCTCAGTTTTCCCGATGCAATCTTATTGAAATAGCTTCCTATGCCTCTGGCTCCGTTCTTTAAATCAGTAGGGTTTAGTCCGTTTGCTTTCAGAATCTCCTGGAAATGTTCGCTGAATCCCTTCATCGTGTCGAGGATTGACTCGCGTTTCTCCTGCAGCTTCTTTCTGTATTGCGGGATAAACTTAGTGTCCTTCAGCTTTTCTCGCAGAGTCACACCTTTTTCTATATAAGCCTCGTCGAAGATATTGCGTCCGAAACCTTTTATTTCGGAAGATACGTTCCATCTCTTGTCGTCGGCTATTCTTTCCTCTATATATTCAAGCAACCAGTAAAGGGTAGGCGACATGCGGTCCAGCTTCTCAATCATACTGTCCACTGCATCACTCAGCACATCGCCGTTGTTCAGCTCGATTGTCATATTTGCACCAAGTTCAAGCTCGCGTGCAAGATTCCTCATTACCGACTGGAAGAACGAGTCGATAGTCTCTATTCTGAAACGGCTGTAGTCGTGTATGATATTTTTCAGCGCAGTGTCAGCAGCTTTTCTTATCTCATCGACGCTTTTATCGGAAGTCTTCATTATCTCTTTCAGATAACCGTCCGACGATTTCAGCGAAGTGGCGATACCGTACAGCTGACTCAGGATTCTTTCCTTCATCTCAGTAGTGGCCTTGTTGGTGAAGGTAACGGCTAAGATGCGTCTGTACGAGTATGGGTCTTCTATCAGTTGCCTGATATATTGCACTGCCAGGGTGAAAGTCTTTCCAGAGCCTGCCGAAGCCTTATATACTAATAATCTTGGGTCCTGTTCCATATAGAGTGGTTATTGTTGTAAAATTTTTTCAGCTATTTCCATATATCTTATTATGTCCGTAGTGAGCTCCTTGACGTACTCTTTTGAGCGTTTATGACCAAGACGCACCACTATTGCGTTCTTCGAAGGTATGGCTATGATATACTGTCCCAGCATACCTCTGAAGTACGGACATTTCTCTCCTTTATAGTCCATAATCCATGTCTGGAAACCGTAATACGAAAGCGGGTCCTTACCCCACTGGTCTTTCAGATATGATGCCGGTGTCATGGCCTCTTCAATGTATTCTTTGCTGACTAATTGCCTTCCGTTCCAGTTTCCTTTGTTCAGCATCAGCCGTCCGAACCTTGCGGCATCCCTTGCCGTGGTGTGGAAACAGCAGAACGACTTCTCGTCGCCATCCTTCTTGTCGAGGAGCCAGAAAGCATCCTGTCCGGCCATCATCGGTTGCCACAGCTTCTTTTCCGCATATCTGCTGATGGTTTCTCCGGTTGCCGCTTCTACTGCAAATGACAGCAGCTGAGTTTCACCGCTTCTGTAGGAATACTGCACTCCCGGAGTATCAACTATATCAAGACTCATTATGAGATTGTAGAGGTCATTGCCGTAATATCCGTGCGTGGTTACAGAGAAAAGCGAAGCATAAGCCTCGTCCCAGTCCATTCCGGCACTCATAGTAAGCAGGTTTCTGATAGTGATGTCCTTCTGCTTCCCACGGTTATATTCAGGTATGTATTTCACTACCTTGTCGTCCACACTGCCTATCTTGCCCTCGTCAATGGCTATACCCACAAGCAGCCCCACAATGCTCTTTGTGGCAGAAAACAGGTTCGAGGTCAGAGTATCGTTCCATCCTCCGCGATAAGTTTCGTATAGAATACTGTCATTCCTTATTACTAGGAAGGATACCGTTTTCATATCGTCTATGTATGCCGAATCCTCCTTTGACAGTCTGAAAGAATTATACTTGTCCGAAACAGCCCATTCCCAGCAAGAGTCCGGAGCATGAACAGTGGCATGTTCGAAAATGCCGAGGTCGTCGATAGTGGGGAACCAGTGTATCAGCGCCTTTTTGGCATAGAAAGGAAGACACAGATACGCTATGATTATTGCAACCGGTATCGCTATGAGAACTTTTTTTCCTGTTTTCATAATTTTTTTTGTTTTATGACCGAACAAAAGACATCGTTCCTCTGTTATATATTTTGAAAGTTATACAAAAGCTTAATATTCTTGTTTGGTTTTATGTTGGAGTTATGTTTTTAATTCCTCATTGATTAAAAGTCCGTCAGTGTTTGTGAAAATACTGACGGATTTTCATTTTATAGTTTTATTCCTGCGAAAGAATATCCATATACTCCTCATACGATATATACCTGCCGCCCATCGACTTCAGATGCGGAGTTTCGAACTGGCAGTCTATCATCAGTCCGCCTCTTTCCTCAAGGAAACGTGCCAGATGTATAAGAGCAAGTTTTGATGCACTCGGCACGAGCGAGAACATACTCTCGCCGAAGAAACATCTTCCAATAGCCACACCGTAAAGTCCGCCTACAAGCCTGTCGTCTTCCCATACCTCCACGCTGGCTGCAAACTGCTGTTCGTGCAGTCTGATATACGCTTCCGACATTTCCGGGCCGAGCCATGCACCTTCCTCATCCTCGCGCAGTTTTCCGCATTGGCGTATCACATCCTCAAAAGCCCGGTTGATTGTTATTCTGTACTTCTCCTTATTCATAAGCGTGCGCATGGAGTGCGACACATGTATCTCCGAAGGGAAGATAACGAACCTCTGCATAGGGCACCACCATTCTATGACATCCCTTTTGAAGGCATACCACGGGAAAATCCCGTAAGAGTATGCCAGCAGCAGCCTGTCGATGGACAAGTCACCTCCTATGGCAAGCAGCCCGTCCGGCTCCCCAAAATGAGGGTCCGGAAAAGCTATCCTTTTACTCAGCTTGAATACCATACCTTATCACTTCTTTAGGGTTATGGCCGGAATATCATTCTTGATGCTGACAAGGGCATGACCGCCGTTTTTCAGTTTGCCGAACAGCATCTCCTTCACGAACAGCGGTTTCAGGTGATGGCCTATCACTCTGTCCATCTCGCGTGCGCCGTATTCCTTAGTTATACTCTTCCTGAGCAACCATTCCTTGGCATCTACCTCCATTTCCATTGTCACCTTGTTAGCCTCAAGCTTTGCGCTGAATTCCCTCAGTTTCTTTTCGAGGATTAGCTTGGCCATGTTGCTGTCCATATCGTTGAACACCACAGTGGCCGACAGTCTGTTCAGAAACTCAGGCTTGAATGTCTTCTTAACCTGCTTCAGCATCGAATCGCCGGCGGTGGCTTGTCCTCTGAATCCTATAGAAGCCTGATGAGCATACTGCGCTCCCGCATTCGATGTCATAATCAGAATCAGATGACGGCAGTCCGATTTGCGCCCCTTGTTGTCGGTAAGCACGGCATAGTCCATCACCTGCAACAGAATGTTGAATATGTCCGGATGCGTCTTCTCTATCTCGTCAAGCAGCAGAACACAGTTCGGAGTCTTGCGTATGGCATCAGTCAGAAGTCCGCCTTCCTCATAACCCACATATCCTGCAGGCGAGCCGATAAGTTTCGCTACGGTATGTTTTTCCGAATATTCGCTCATATCGAATCGTACCAGACCGATACCAAGCTCGGCGGCAAGCACCTTTGCAATCTCTGTCTTACCCACACCGGTAGGACCGACAAACAGAAGGCTCGCTATAGGCTTGTTGTCGTCGTTCAGTCCGGCTTTCGACATCATCACAGCCTCAGTCACCTGAGTGATGGCCTGGTCCTGACCGTAGATAAGCGATTTCATCTTTGCCGGCAGATGTTCAAGTTCCGTATTGTCTTCCTTGGCAGTGATGGATTCTATCTTACACATCCTTGCAAGTATGTCCGAAATAAGCTCTTTTGTAACGATATTTTTATCTTTTCCGTCGTTGTGAATCTCCCTGTACGCACCTGCTTCGTCTATCAGGTCTATAGCCTTGTCCGGCAGGAACTTGTCCTTGATATACTTGTCGCTCATGCTGACGGCATACTCTATCACTCCCTTGCGGTACTTCACATTGTGGAATGCCGCGTATCCCTTTATCAGCCCCTTGATAATCTTTACAGTATCGTCAGTGCTCGGCTCTAAGATATCTATCTGCTGAAAACGCCTTACCATACCCTTGCTGCCGGCAAAGTACTTGTTGTATTCCTCATAAGTGGTTGAACCTATGAACTTTATCCTTCCTCCTTCAAGGTATGGTTTAAGCATGTTCGATGCATCAAGCGAGCCGTCGCTTGTTCTTCCGGCACCGATAAGGTTGTGTATCTCGTCGATGTAGATAATGGCCTTGCCCTCTTTCTCCGCTCCAAGCATGATGCCCTTCAGCCTCTTTTCAAATTCGCCGCGGTACTGGGTTCCGGCTATGATACCGCCGAGGTCAAGCTCATAGATGCGGTAGCCCTTCAGCTTTTCCGGCACACTGCCTTTCTCTATTCTTTCCGCCAGACCATAGATGAGGGAAGTCTTTCCCACACCCGATTCGCCTATATGCAGAGGATTGTTCTTCTCCTTTCGGCACAGAACGCGGATAGTCTTTTCCAGTTCCTCCTCCCTCCCGATAAGCGGATTGTGGCTGTCCAGATTATCGTTTATGCAGGTTACGAAGTTTTTCCAAGTTTCGTTCTTCTCGTAGCCGTGTTCATGCTCTTCGTCATCGTAGTCGTAGCTGTATTCATCAATCAGCATACTTGTAAACTCGGCCACATCGTCCTTCAGAGTACTCTTCAGGATATAGGCCGCCCATGAGTCTGTCAGTTCCAGCATTCCCTGCACAAGGTGCGGAACGTCTATCTCGTTTGCTCCCGAGAAGGAAACTATCAGATGCGCTTTCAGAAATACCTCAGCCATCTGCGATGAGTTCTCCGGCTCGTACTGGGTATCTTCCGGCAGAACCTCGAACGTGGTGTTCAGAATCTCCTTTATATTCTTTTCAAGTTTGCCTATGTTGCACGCCATGTCCTCAAGGGCATATACGAACTCATCCTGCTGGATGAGAGCATACAGAAGATGTTCGGGAGTGACAAACTCATGTCTCCTGAACTTGGCTTCAGTATGTGCAACTTCCAATGCTTTATTTACGTGTTTAGTATATTTCAAGTCCATATTTCCTGTTGTGAAAGTTAAGCCTGCTTGTCCTCAGGCAATACTGTAAGTTTTAGCGGGAATCCTTCCTCGCGTGCCATGTCCGTGGCTTTTCTCACCTTCGACAGTGCGATGTCATAGTTGTAGATACCTACCACAGCCGAACCGCTCTTGTGAACGCTCATCATCAGAGTCTCGGCCTCTGTCTCCGATTTGAAGAATACTGTAGTCAGAACTTTTACCACGAAGTCCATGGTTGTGAAGTCATCGTTATAGATGATGACCTTATAACGTCTCGGCTCTTTCAGGCTGACACGTCCTTTTTCCTTTATGTTTGTTTGCTGTTGTCCCATAATGAGAACAAACTTAATAAAAAAACTTTAAATCTCAATGAATGTTCATTTTAAATAAAAGAATAAAGCCTCATAAACAGTCTATTCTTGATAAACTTTTTATGAGGCCTGTATATTCAGTATGCTGTTTGTCAGATTCCTGCAAATTCTTTAGCAAGCTGAGTCATCTGTTTCAGGAAGTTGGTTTTGGTATCTTTCAGCTGTACGGTAATAGTAAATTCATCGTCGTAAGTTACACTCATATTGTCGGCATTCTTCAGAACGCTGCCCATAGCGGTCATCTTGGCATTGCCCGACTTTAATAACATCTGCATTATCGGGAGCTGGCTCAATGCGTTGAAGTCGATAATGTAAGCCACTTTCTTACCCTTGATGTCTTTTGCGTATGAGTTGTCCTCGGCCGATGCTTCAGGCTTCTTGCCTATATTCTTATATGTATTTTCATTGTTCGTAGCATAAATCATATCGTCCTTATAGCCCAAGAATATATTGTCCCTGCCTGTCTGTATCAGATATGCATTCTCTTCAAGTTCTGTAAATTTTGAGTATCTTGTAAGTGAGTTACTGTCTTTATTGTTGTACAGTTCCTTGAGAATATCGCCGTTCTTCGCTTCCGCATAAACTACTATGGCCGGTGTTTCAGTCATATTGAAGTCAGTTACCCCGAATGTGATTTCCTTGCCTACAGATTTGAGCACCTTTTCTATTGTTTCTGCATCTTCTAAGGAGATGTTTTTCTGGAAATCCTTGTTCTCTTTCAACATCTCGAATATCTTGTCGTTCTCTATGCTGACACTCATCAGACATAGCGTTGATTTAGGGAGATATTCAAGCATAGCATTCTTGATAGGAGAGAAGTAGTCATTATGTTTCTCGTACAATTCCTTTATCTTTTCGTCGTCAGTATAGAATTCCGATTTGATTACAAGTTTTCCGTTTTCAAAGAATATGCCGGAAATGAGTTTACATTCTTCAGCAGCCCCGTCTATTCCTATACTCTTTTCCAGTATCTCTTTGTAGTCGTTGTCCAGTTCCTCAAAGTTGTTGTAAATGTCGATGTCCGCTTTCTTGTCCTGCATTCTGATGAAACCTTTGTCGGATGCTATACTCTCTTCGCTTTTGCCGTTCAGTACTTCGATGGCATTCAGTTTCAGTTTGTCGCTATCGCCTGCAGTCTTGCTTTTCACGGCTATGAATGTGTTCTCGTTGAAAGCGATGTAGCTGTAGCCGTCCATCTGTGAAAAACTGTAGCCCTCTTTTTCTGTCAGTTCGCTTATCTCAGTGTCATTCCCCAAGAGCTTTATGCTGTTTGCAAGCGATTCCTTGTCTGTAACTTTTGCAGCGAGTATCATGTCGTTTTTGTCGGAGTAGAAAGCATAAACCGGTTTGCCCAAGTCTATTCCGCATTCATCCGGGTTCTTAATGATGCTTTCCAGTTTCTCGAAGCTTGCCGCGTTCATCTCCTTCTTCAGCATGTCTGTCAGTTTGCCTAAAGTTTCTTTGTTCTCCTTGTCGTTTATTCCGGCCTTTTCTCCCAATGCTTTCAGGTTTATCGATGCCACCATAGGAGTGTCCTTAGGAATTACGTTCAGATAATCGTCTGATTTGGAACATGATGCAAGGAATGATACTACCGTAAGTAGTAGCGCTACAGATAAATAGATGTTTTTCATAACATAAAAAATTAATAAGTTATACAATAGTGATAATCCGGATTTTATTCCTGTTATGCAAAAATATGATTTTTCTTGATATTTTGCTGCTGATTGTGCCGTTTTTTTTACAAGTTGTTGCTGCAAATGAAAAGAAATATATGACTTTGTATATTCATCAAAACGACGGTACATATTCTCTAAATACAACTTGTATTTATGTATATATAACTTATGTTTTTGTATATATAAGTTGTATATATAAAAACAAAGATTGTATTTACAGAAAATGACGGGTCAAAATACAGTTTTTGTCAGCCCGATTCGGTGATGTTTATACGGTGTTGTCCTGTCTGTATATAAGATACTATGCACCCCGGGGTTAAAAGCTGAAAACCGTGCTTTCACTTTGTACTTCACTCTGTTTGCACTATCTTTGCAGTGATTTAATCTGCCGAGGTGACATTAAGCAGGAGCAAACATGTATTAATCTAACTAACGTATCAACTATGTACACAGTAATCAAAAGGATGGAAATTTCGGCCTCACACTCGCTCAGACTGTCTTATCCGAGCAAATGCGAGAAGCTTCATGGTCACAACTGGATTATAACCGTTTATTGCCGCTCCAAAGAGCTTGACGAGAACGGTATGGTGGTAGATTTCACCCACATCAAGCAGGCGGTGGAAAAACAGCTTGACCACAACAACCTGAATGATGTGCTTCCTTTCAATCCTACGGCAGAAAATATAGCTTTCTGGGTATGCAGTCAGGTTCCTCATTGTTTCAAGGTAGAAGTAAAAGAGTCGGAAGGTAATACAGCTATCTATGAGAAAGATTAACGAAATTTTCTACAGTCTGCAGGGCGAAGGGTTTCACACCGGCACTCCCGCTGTCTTCGTACGCTTCTCGGGTTGTAACCTGAAATGCAGCTTCTGCGATACACGCCATGAAGAAGGCCGTATGATGACGGACGATGAGATAGTGTCTGAGGTGTCTGCCTATCCGTGCCGTATGGTTATTCTTACGGGAGGAGAGCCGGGGCTGTGGATTGACAGTGAACTGATAGCGGCACTGCATGCGGCAGGCAAGTATATAGCAATAGAAACCAACGGCACATGTGTCTTGCCGGAGGACATCGACTGGGTAACATGTTCGCCCAAAGAGGGGGCTATGCTGAAAATTCGTCATATGGACGAAGTGAAGGTGGTCTATACAGGCCAGGATGTATCTCCATATCTCGGACTGCCGGCAAAGCATCACTTCCTGCAACCATGTTCAGGACAAAACACCAACGAAGTGATAGCCTACATCAAGGAGCATCCACAGTGGAGGCTGAGTCTTCAGACACATAAGCTGATTGATATTCCGTGAGATAACCGGGCTTTATAATATTTATCAGTGGCTAAATACATAAATCGATATTTATAAATTTATTATGTAAGGATAAATTATTACATTTGTTTTTTGTTAAACCCTATCATGTATATTCCTTTATGAGATACACCATCGAAGAATTACAACATATGCCTGAAGGACAGACCTTCGACTGCAAAAGCATACACATTGACCCTAAAGCCCTTGCTACCACTATTATCGCAATGGCTAATGCTGATGGTGGTATGATTGCTGTGGGTATTTCTGACAAGACTCGCCGTATTGAAGGTATAGATCAAGATAAAGTACATTTGAACGAAATTCTCCGTACTCCATTTGACTTCTGTGTTCCTACGGTGAATGTAGTTACTGAATATATACCTTGTATTGATTGTAATGGAAGTGAAAATCATATTATGATTATCCATGTACCTGCAAGTCCGCGTCTTCATGCAAATCAGGCTGATGAAGTTTTTTGGAGGGTTGGGGATAAGTCTCGTAAACTTTCATTTGAGGAACGCTTGAGATTGATGTATGATAAAGGGGAACGTTATTATGAGGATAGTCCAACATATAATGCTTCACTTGAAGATATAGATATGGATGTGGTTAAAGCGTACATGGAACGTATTGGTTATGGCAAGACTGCTATGGAGTATCTTACGGAGAACAAGGGTTTTGTAACATATAAAGACGATGAACCTCAAGTCAGTGCGGCATGTATTTTACTTTTTGGTAAACGTCCTCAGACATTCTTCCCCCGTGCTCGTGTTCGTTTTATACGTTATGTGGGAACAGAAGAAAAGTTTGGTCGTGAAATGAACGTTATTAAGGATGTGACTTTTGAAGGTCGTATTCTTGAACAGATACAAAAGACAGTAGAATATCTTGAAACACAAGTTAAGGAACATTCCTACCTTGGAGAAAACGGTGTTTTCCGTACAGACCGGGAATATCCTAAATTTGTAATACAAGAGATGGTGGTAAACTCATGTTGTCATCGGGATTACAGCATAAAAGGAACAGAAATACAGATAAAGATGTTTGAAGACCGTTTGGTTTTTGAAACTCCTGGTAAACTTCCTGGTATTGTCCGTACTGATAATATACGCCATACTCATTTCTCTCGTAATCCTAAAATAGCAGAATATCTTAAAGCTTATGATTATGTGAAAGAGTTTGGCGAAGGTGTTGATCGTATGTGTCGTGAACTCAAAGCCATTGGAACTCGTGTACCTCAATATAATCTTGTAGCTTTCATTATGAAGGCTACAGTTTATGCTAATCTTGTAACTGAGAAACATGATATTGGTGGATATGGATATGTAGATACAATAGTTTCGGAACCTTATTTCGAAAAAGGGCAAGAGAGGGGCAAGAGAAGGGCAAGAGAAGGGCAAGACTATATCCTGAATATAATAGAAGCTAATCCTAAAATAAGTATTTCCAAGTTGGCTAAGGAATGTGGGCTTTCAGTTAAAGCAACAAGAATAGTTTTAGACGGATTGCGTAAAAAAGGTCTTCTCATTAGGGTTGGGCCTGATTTTGGTGGATATTGGAAAGTAAAAGGAAGTGATTATAGCTTATGATTGGAATTTATCTGGATTTATTAATTGTTACTTTTTATTTTACTTTTGCGACCGAAAATGATAAATAGGAGATTTATGTCTGTAGTAAAACCTCAGTTTTTGATTGGAGCTGCTGCATCGGATAACGGCAAGACTACTTTCACGATGGGGCTGCTGCGTGTGCTGAAAAGGAGAGGAATACGGGTGCAGCCGTTCAAGTGCGGACCTGATTATATCGACGGTAAGTTTCATGCCATAGCGGCCGGAATGGAATCGGTGAACCTGGATACATGGATGGCTTCGGACACTCATGTGCGTGAGGTGTATTCGCATTATGCAAAGGATGCATCGGCCTGTGTGGTGGAAGGTGTAATGGGACTGTTCGACGGCTATGACAGGATGAGGGGTAGTAGCGCGGAGATTGCCGCAATGCTTAATCTGCCTGTAGTAGTCATTCTTAATGCACGTTCTTCTGCTTACACTGTGGCTGCCATACTGTATGGACTGAAAAATTTCATGCCTGAAGTAAATGTGGCGGGAGTGGTGTTCAATCAGGTGGGGTCGGCTTCGCATTATTCGCATCTGAAAGAGGCATGTGCTGATGTCGGTGTAGCTGATTTGGGATATCTGCCTAAGGTTTCCGACATTGAAGTGCCTTCTAGACATCTCGGACTGACAATCGGTAAGGAAAATGAGATAGACGCTCTGTCGGACAGGGTGGCTGATATTATAGAACAGTATGTGGATGTGGACCGCCTGCTGGAGATTACTTCACGTCCGCTTGAAGTAAAGGAAGGCTCTAAGGCTTCTGTCAGGTCTGCAAATGGATTTAATCGAAGAAGAATAGCTGTGGCGCAGGATGCTGCATTTAACTTTATCTATAAGGAAAATCTTGATGTTCTTTCGCGTCAGGCTGATGTGGTTACTTTCAGTCCGTTGGCCGGTGACGAACTGCCACAGGCGGATTATGTATATTTGCCAGGGGGCTATCCTGAGTTCTTTGTCGGAGAACTGAGTGCGAATGTAAGGTTGGGAGAACAGTTAAGGGAGTTTGCCGAAAATGGCGGACGTTTGTTTGCCGAGTGCGGAGGTATGATGTATTTCTGTAGGAAGATGACTACACGCGATGGTGACTCTTATCCTATGGCTGGGGTATTGCCTTTGGAGTGTACTCTTGAGAAAATGCGTCTTCATTTAGGGTATCGTACGGCGCAGTATCGAGGAATGCAGCTTAAAGGACATGAGTTCCATTATTCGTCGGTCGTTCAGCCGGACTTGTTGCCTTCCGAAGTGTGTCAGTTTAATGCCAAGGGTGCGGCTGTAGATACTCCTCTGTACCGCTATAAGAATGTTATAGCAGGATATACCCACTGGTACTGGGGCGAGAACGATTTCTTTAAATTGTGGGATTGATAATGACAAGAATATGAGAAAAATATATACACGTACGGGTGATGAAGGAATGACAGGTATTCACGGTGGAGAACGTGTGCCTAAGGATGATATCCGTATAGAGGCTAACGGTTGCCTTGACGAACTTAATACTTTGTTGGGAATCATAAGAAGCATGCTTCCGGAAACGGACGAATGGCAGGAAAAGCTTTATTTCATACAGCACAGCATGATGATAGTGATGAGTCATGTGGCCACTCCTTCCGCCATCAGGGACAGTAATCCGAATGAACTGCCTCAGGGGCTGGAGAAGTTCTGTGAGGACTGGATGGACGGGATGATGTCGCAGCTTGAAGACAACGGTTATTTCATTCTGCCGGGAGGAACACCGCTTGCGGCACAGTTGCAGAATGCAAGGGCGGTGGCACGCAGGGCTGAAAGAAGACTGTGGACTCTCAACCGTACTGACGAAGTGCCGGGAGAGATACTCCGGTTTATAAACAGATTGTCGGATTTGCTTTTTGTTATGGCCAGGTTTGAAATGCAAAGGCAACAATGGCCGGAAGAGAAATGGATGAAATTTTCTTACAAAAGGAAGAAGAGAAACGATAATCAGCAGTAAAAAACATTACATCAATGACTAAGAATATTCAACGATTACACCCTTTGATGCTTGCCGGTACGGGCAGTGATGTGGGTAAAAGTATATTGGCTACGGCTCTGTGCAGAATCTTCCTGCAGGATGGTTATCATCCGGCTCCTTTCAAGGCGCAGAATATGGCTCTCAACTCGTATGCTACTCCTGAAGGTTTGGAGATAGGAAGGGCTCAGGCGGTACAGGCTGAGGCTGCATGTGTGCCGTGTCATACGGATATGAATCCTCTTTTGCTGAAACCGAGTTCGGACCATACATCACAGGTGGTTCTGAACGGTAAGCCTATAGGCAACCGCAGTGCATACGAATATTTCCGCAAAGAGGGAAGGGAAGAGTTGCGCCGTGAGGTATGCGCAGCATTCGACAGGCTGGCTGCACGTTATAATCCTATAGTGATGGAGGGTGCAGGAAGTATCTCCGAAATAAATCTCAGGGATACGGACCTTGTAAACATGCCGATGGCGAGATATGCCGATGCTGATGTTATTCTTGTGGCGGATATTGACCGTGGGGGTGTGTTCGCCAGTGCATACGGTTCTATTGCACTGCAGTTGCCGGAGGACCGCAAACGCATTAAAGGGATAATAGTAAATAAGTTCCGCGGTGATTTGCGCCTGTTTGAATCAGGTGTGAAACTGATGGAGGAGACATGTGGTGTGCCTGTGCTTGGGGTAATTCCGTATTATAAGGATATCTATATAGAAGAAGAGGATTCTCTCGAACTGCAGCAGAAACAGCGTTCAGCTGTAAGCGGAAAGGTTAATATCGCTGTTGTGCTGTTGCGTCATTTATCGAACTTCACAGACTTCAACCGTCTGGAACGTGACGAACGTGTGAATCTCTATTATACAAACAATACCGAAGAGATAAGCAAGGCTGATATAGTAATCATGCCGGGAACGAAAAGCACTCTTGATGATTTGCTGGAGCTTCGCCGTAATGGAGTTGCCGAGGCTGTTGTCAAGGCTGCACGTAATGGTGCTACCGTCATTGGAATATGTGGAGGATATCAGATGATGGGCTTGTCAGTAGAAGATCCTGAGGGAGTGGAAGGAGGAATAAACCGATTGCCTGGACTTGGTCTGCTGCCTGTTTCAACTGTAATGCAGTCCGATAAGGTTACACGTCAGACTGAATTCAGATTCTTGAATCCTGACGGAGGTATCTGCAAGGGATATGAGATTCATATGGGGCAAAGCGATATCACAGCTGATAGTGATGCTGTTCCTTTGAATTATCTGCAGGATGGAACTACCGAAGGATGGAGAGCAGGTGACAAGTGTTTTGGCACTTATATGCATGGTATTTTAGACAATGAGGCAGTTGTGGATTTATTGCTTGCTCCTTATGTGAAGGCTGACAAGGGGAACATTTCCGATTATCGTACTTTCAAGGAGGAACAGTATGACAGGTTGGCTGCTCATGTGCGTTCGCATCTGAATATGCCTTTGCTGTATGAAATCCTTGGCGGAAATGACTGAGTGTGTTGAATGATGAACTGATTAATAGTGTAAGTTAATGGAATTACAATCGTTGTGTGTCATATTGCCTTTACTGGCAGGAGTGGTTTTGGACAAACTGTTGGGTGACCCGATGTGGTTGCCTCATCCCGTGGTTGGTTTCGGCAAGATGATATGTTTTTTTGAACATAGCTGGAATCGTGGCGGCAACCGTCGTTTCAAGGGGGCGGTGACTGTATTGCTGTTGGTTGCCGGAGTTTTCCTCGTGTCTTATTTCGTAATGAAATATGCCTTTGCATATAGCAGTTGGTTAGGAGGTATTATATCCGCTATAGCAGTATTCTTTTGCCTGGCAGGAAAGACGCTGATAGATGAGGTACGGATGGTGTTTGATGCTATGGAAGTGTCGTTGGAGAAGGGGCGTTCGCAGGTTTCGCGCATTGTGGGCAGGGATACAAAGGAACTTGACGGTCGGGAAGTACGTGCGGCGGCGCTGGAAACTCTGGCAGAGAATCTGAGTGACGGGGTGATAGCTCCACTGTTCTGGTATCTACTTTTGGGAGTACCTGGGATGCTGACATACAAGATGATTAATACACTGGATTCAATGATAGGCTATAAGAATGAGCGTTACAGACTTTTCGGATTCTGTGCTGCAAAGCTTGATGATGCGGCTAATTATATACCGGCACGTCTTACTGCATTGTTGATGGTGGCGGTATCAGGACATCCGTCGTTGCTGAAGTTTGTACTTCGTTATGGTAGCGAACATGCCAGCCCTAACTCGGGATATCCTGAGGCTGCACTTGCAGGTATTCTGAATTGCCGTTTCGGAGGAACTCACAATTATTTCGGAGAGCTTGTCTATAAACCTTTCATCGGTAGCAACGAGCGTACTTTCGAACGTAGGGATGCAGATGTGGCTATCCGTATAAACCTATATGCCGAACTGCTTATGATAATAATTATGGTGGCTGCAGTATATATGTCGTGCGGATATCTTCCTTTAAGATAATCATAAGCGAAAAATACTTGAATTTCTTCTCTTTGGTTATATTTGTGTCTGTAGTATAAAACTCGTTATCTCTGCTTAGAGCCTGTTTAAAACTGAAAATACATTAAATATTTTCCGGTTTTTCATTTTTTTCCATACATTTGTAACGTTTTGTTCCGATAGGCCTATTCACAGGCTGAGGATGAAAAGGGAATCGGGTGAAAATCCCGGACAGTCCCGCTGCTGTAATCTCCATAAAGAGGATTGCTTGATTATCTCTTCTTACCACTGTCTGCGGTTAATGCCATGACGGGAAGGTAAAGCCATCCGGAGTAAGTCAGAAGACCTGCAAAACGATAAATCATGCCGTACATTCTCGAGGAAAGAATGCTGACGGATACATGTAATTTTTGTAATACACTTATTGAGTAAGAAATGGGCAAACTGAATTATTTTGTCCACAGGTGCGCTGTAACTGTACTGTTTTTGTGTCCGATAATGGTATCTATGGCACAGGAGCATAACACAGACAGCATCACCGGTAGGATACACCAAATTCCGGACGTAACTATCAGTGCGAGAAAGACTCCATCTGCTTTAATGGCAACGTCACCGCTTCAGATATTGAAAAAATCAGAACTGGAGCGTATGGGAGTGTATGATGTAGCCGAAGCAGTAAGACACTTTTCGGGAGTTAATGTAAAAGACTACGGAGGTATAGGAGGACTGAAAACTGTTTCCATAAGAAGTATGGGAGCGCAGCATACAGGAGTTATATACGATGGAGTAAGCATAAGCGACTGCCAGTCAGGGCAGGTAGATATTTCAAGATACTCTCTGGGCAATGTTTCCGAACTTTCTCTGACTATAGGTCAGACGGATGATATATACCAGAGTGCGAAGGCATTTGCTTCGGCTGGTGTTCTAAGCATAAAGACTATAACGCCTGACATGGAAAAAGGGAAATACAGTCTTAACGCTAACTTCAAGACCGGCTCATTCGGTTTGGTTAATCCTTCTGTAATGTATAGCCATAAAATAACTGATAAAACGGGTCTTTCATTTTATGGAGATTATCTCCAAGCCGACGGTAACTACAGATTTAAATTAAGGAACGGTAACCAACTGATTGATGCAAAAAGGAACAATAGCGATATACGCTCTTGCAGAGCGGAAGCCAATCTGTACTCAGCCATTACTGCCAAACAGGACCTACAAGTAAAAGCATATCTTTTTGATTCAGAAAGAGGACTGCCCGGAAGTGTGGTTTACGATAATCCTTACTCTGTTGAAAGGCTGTATGACAAAAACTATTTCGGACAAGTGCGTTACGAAAACAGATGGAATAAATGGTTGAAAATGCAGATGCAGGGAAAGTTCAACTACAGCTGGAACAGAGATTATAACGACAAGTCTTCCGGAATAACTGACGACCGATACAGACAAACCGAGACCTATCTGTCGGCCACTGTAATGGGCAGTCCGGTAAAGAATCTTTCTTTCTCATTTGCACAGGATTTTGCTTATAATTATCTGCACACCAACCTGAGAGACTGCCAGTTTCCCGAAAGATTTACTGTACTCAGTGTTTTAGCGGCCAGATATGAACGTACTAACTTCTCTGCTTCGGCTTCATTGCTCAACACATACATAACAGAGAATGTGAAGATAGGAAAAGCTGCAGACGACAGAAAGCGTCTGTCTCCTGCTGTCAGTGTATCATGGAAACCTCTGCGCTTGCACGGACTGAGGATTAGAGCCTCTTATAAGGATATATTCAGAACTCCTACATTCAACGACCTGTATTATCTCCTGATAGGAAATACCAATCTGCGTCCGGAAACCACACGACAGGGAAACTTAGGAGTGACATACAGTAAATCGGATTCTCACAGGAGGCTCAGGTTCCTTAGTCTTTCAGCCGATGTATATTATAATAAGGTGAACGACAAGATTGTTGCGGTTCCAACCATGTTTGTGTGGAAAATGATGAATGTAGGTAAAGTTGAAACAATTGGCACAGATATAAACATATCGTCGGAATACAGTCTGACAGACAAAATAAACCTTTATCTCACAGCTAATTATAACTTCATCCAGGCAGAGGATATAACCGACCCTGAATCAAAGACATGGAGAAACCAGATAGTGTACACTCCAAAACATTCAGGAGGAGGAAGTCTCACTATAGAGAACCCATGGGTGAATATTACATATAATGTAAATTTTGCTTCTGAGAGGTATACTCTGGCGCAAAACCTCCCGTCATACAGGATAAAGCCTTATTCTGATCATAGCTTATCGGCATACAGATTTTTCTCCTGGAAGAAACACAAATTCAAGGTTCAGCTGGATGCACTGAACCTCGGCGGAATGAACTATGAGGTGATAAGATTTTACCCAATGCCGGGAAGAAACTATAAAGTATCTCTAAGCTATATTCTCTAACTTATAAAACTCAATGGATATAGATATTAAAGGCGATGCAAACATATTAATCATTAAATAATAACAAACAAAAAACTGAACATTATGAAATTGAAATTCATTTATCTTGCAGCTGCCATGCCTCTTATTGCAGCAATGACATCATGTAATAATGATGAACCGGGAACTGACGGTGGAACAGAAAAACCTGTAATCACCACAGGAGCGTATATAATTAACACAGGCAACTGGGGTGCCAATGACGGTTCAATACAATGGTACGATATAAATAAAGGTACAGTGTCATCCGATATTTATGCAGCAAGTAACGGCAAAGGAATAGGTGACCTTCAAGACTTGTGTGTCTACGGCTCGAAACTGTATGCTGTAAGCTCAACTTCTTCAAAGATAGAGATACTGGACAAGGAAGGAAAAATAATAAAAAGCATGCCACTGACAACATCTGACAATAAACCTCTGCAACCAAGATATGCCACAGCAGGCGAAGGATATGTATTCTTTACAGCATACGATGGTTCTGTTTCCAAACTTGATAC
>Juniper_p1__coassemble_309_pt1 | contig 33297 bp, 29 predicted proteins | sample Juniper_p1__metabat2_low_PE_029 | metagenome-assembled genome bin Juniper_p1 | reverse complement strand
ATCTGACTGTTAATCAGAGGGTCGTTGGTTCAAGTCCAACCTGAAGAGCAAAAAGCAACAAAACATATCTTATTACATTCTTCAGTAGCTCAGTCGGTTAGAGCATCTGACTGTTAATCAGAGGGTCGTTGGTTCAAGTCCAACCTGAAGAGCAAAAAGGTTCACTTTTCAGTGAACCTTTTCTGTTTTATATCAGAATCGTTTTATCAGGAAGCTGAAATCTGTTCTCAGATAGATACCTGCCAGAAAGCTGATGGAGTTCGGCACAGACGAATATAAGGTCACAGGATTTCCATCCTCGCCTGCAGATGTACATTCCGTATCGGCAGCAAAAGTATTATACACATCGGCATGAACGCCAAGTGCAAACCCTTTCCCTATCTGATGAGAATATTCAAGACTTAAAAAAGCTGTCTTAGGATTGTTATAGACAAGGTTTCTGTTTGACATTGAAACTGCTCCAAACAAAGGGTCGCCCATCAAAGATACAAAATCATGGCACTGCCAATAGCCGGCATGCAGGCGGAAGCTCTTCAAATAGGCTACAGCCTTGCCATAAAATCCATAACCATTGTCTAAGGGGAAAACACTGCCTTTCTGCTGGGCATAGTAGGCTGCATCCGCTTCGATATTCAGTTTTGTGAAGTTACGGAAAGGCATCTTAATATCCAAACCAAGTCCGGCTGCCGCATTCAGCCAGGTTTTCACACCACGCTCTGCAGCAGTGGTATTTATCTCTCCTCCCTGATGCTTGAACAGCAACTGCAACGGAACGTAAAAATGTACGCTATTGTCTTTGAGCGAAGGAGAATTTGCCTTTATGCGCGAAGACACCCCGAAAGTAAACTCCTCCTGCTGACTATCGCCCTGAAAGATAAAGCTTTCCCAGTTCACCCACATGTCAAGATTGAAATGGCGTGTATTCCAGAGAAACTGCACTCCGGCCTCAGGGTCGGATGTCATAACCATCTCCTTATTATATAGAGGTGAGATAAGACCATGATTGTTACGGCCATATATACTCCCCAACACCAACGATACGCCGGGAAGCGGAGCATAATGTACACGGAAAAAAGGAACTGCATGGAATGCACTTTGAGTATCTCCCGACTCATAGCCCGGAAGATTTGCATAATATGTATTAGGATATTTGCTCTCGCCCCAATAGCGCAACATATAGGCACCGGCTTCTATTTTAAGAGTCTTTAGCGGCTGATACGAAACTGTAGGAAGAACCCACAAGCCGGGCAAAGTATAGCCTTTCACCAAGCTTCCCTTATATTCATTGTCGCGGAAAAAGTTGAGATTACGAAAACGGAACCTCAGTTCGTGCACTTCTTCCGATGATAATGTGGTATCCTCGGTATATACAAGTTTTGATATATCCTGCGAATGCATCTCGCCAAGACAAAACGTAACAGCCAATAGTAAGGCAGATATAAACTTATTTTTCATTTTGCAGCCCAAATATATTTTCACAATGCAAAAATAGTAAGTTAATATTTCAGAGCCGTATTTTATCATAAAAAAAACTGTTCACTTTTTCACTTTAAGAATCACGAGGACTACCTCGCTCGGCGTGAAAAGTCTTATATCCCTTCGCGAAGTCCCCAATCCGTTGCTGATAATAACAGGAATGCCGGACGAATTATACTTCTTGCCTGTCAGGAAACGGTTCCCGTACTTTGAGAACTTGGCAGGAGTCCATCTGTTGAACAGGCTTATCTGCCCACCGTGAGTATGACCGGCCAGTGCCAAATCAGTATTACTTATATCCGTATCTTCCACATAATCAGGGGTGTGAGTAAGCATTACGACAAAGTCCTCGGGTTTCAACGACAGCGTGGGCGATATACCGTTACGTCCAAGGTCGAAAGGTTGTCTGATGCCGGTTATAAGAATGAAGTCCTCCCCTCTCCACAATGTATCAGTGGCATGTTCCAACAGTTTCACACCTGTTTCAGCCATAGCCTTACGCACCAGACTGTCATTTTCGCCATGCTCATGATTTCCCATCACCGCATATGTTCCGTATGGAGTTTCAACAGTCTTCAATGCATAGAACAGTTCGTCTACATTCCCACCATTTCGCCCTCTGTAATCGCCGCCAAGCAGAAGTACATCCGCATCAAGCGAACGCAGGGCATCCGTCATAGAATGAAGACGTTTATGAGAGAAACGGCTCTCATAGTGAAAATCAGTGGCAAAGGCCATACGGAAGCCGTCGAACGAGGCCGGCAAATCGGACGACTCAATGTGATAGGTCTTTATTCGCCCTACTCCTTTGTATCGCGAAAAAGAGGCCGTGGCGCAGGAAGAAAGTACAAATAGCGACAGCAGCAATAGCAGGTTTACAAATCCGGGGAACTTCATGGTGTTTATTTTATCTGTTTTTACGCAAATGTAGCGTTTTATGTAGTAACTTTGCAGCAAGTTTCAGAAAAAAGATTATGACAGTAAAGACTAATTCCATAAAAGCCTGGGTTCTTGCAGCACGCCCCAAGACACTGACAGGAGCCGCCATTCCGGTTATGTTAGGATGCGCATTGGCATACACTTACGGCCATTTCAACGTTGCAGCAGCCGTGCTGTGTTTCCTGTTTGCCTTCCTGATGCAGATAGATGCCAATTTCATAAATGACCTTTTCGACTTCCTGAAAGGTACGGACAGAGAGGACCGTTTAGGCCCGGAACGTGCATGTGCGCAAGGGTGGATTTCACCCAAAGCGATGAAAACCGGTATATGTGTGACTACAATATTGGCCGGAATAACGGGACTGTCACTATTGAATTTCGGAGGATGGGAACTGATACCCGTAGGGCTGGCATGCATGATATTCGCCTTCCTGTATACGGCAGGACCTTATCCGTTGGCATACCACGGATGGGGAGATGTGCTTGTACTGGTTTTCTTCGGTTTTGCACCTGTGGGATGCACATATTATGTCATGTCGCACGGATGGAACACTTCGGTTACAGTTGCCTCGTTGGCATGCGGACTAATAATTGACACCCTGTTGATGATAAACAACTTCCGCGACAGAGAACAGGATGCAATAAGCGGAAAGAAAACCATAGTGGTAAGACTTGGCGCAAAAGCGGGACTTATACTCTACTTCCTACTCGGACTTGCGGCATGCTGGCTTTGCTTCTATTTCCTGACAATAGGAAAGATTTATGCGGTACTGCTGCCACAGTTCTATCTGGTAATGCATATAATGACTACCATAAAAATGGCAAAGATAAACAAGGGAAAAGCTCTGAACATAATTCTCGGCGAAACCTCAAGGAATATGCTGATATTCGGAATTATGCTAACTTTAGGACTGCTTCTGTAAACCGCAACCCATACAGAACGACATTCGAAGGGCGTTCGAACAGCATTCAAAACACGTTCATTCCCCGTTCAGCAGGCGTTCACTGAACAACTGCTGAACGGGGAATAAACATTATACAAACACTCAAAAAACATTTATCAGGCTTTTTCTATCAGGACAGTGGCATAAGCCGAGATTCCTTCTTCGCGTCCTGTGAATCCGAGTTTCTCTGTAGTAGTAGCCTTGATGGAAACATCTTCCACATCAATGCCCATGACTTTGGCAAGCACCTCCTGCATCTCAGGAATTCTCGCTTTCAACTTCGGACGCTCGGCACATACTGTAGCATCTATATTGCCTACGGTATAGCCTTTCTCTGCTATAAGCTTTACTGTACGGGCAAGGAGAATCTTGCTGTCTATGTTTTTGAACTCACCTGCGTTGTCCGGGAAATGGAATCCTATGTCGCGCATATTTGCAGCTCCCAAAAGAGCATCACAAATGGCATGTATCAGCACATCGGCATCGGAGTGGCCGAGCAACCCCAATTCATGCTCTAATTTTATTCCGCCCAACCACAATTCCCTGTCCGGAACAAGGCGGTGTACGTCAAAACCAAATCCTACTCTTATTTTCATCGTATATAAAAATCTAATACTTTTTCGTTTTCAAGATATCCCTCCAGATGATTGTCTATACTCACGGGGCCTACCCCTACCGGTGTTCCAGTAAACAGCAGGTCGCCAATCTTCAGAGTGCAGAACTGGCTGACGTATGCTATTATCCTGTCTACACCGAAAAGCATATCGCGTGTGTGGCCTGTCTGCACAGTCTTGCCATCTATGTCAAGATGGAAATGAATATCCTGTATATCCTTGAATTTTTCAATACTTACCCAGTCGCCTATGGCAGCAGAATTGTCGAAGCCTTTACACAGTTCCCACGGTTTTCCTTCGGCACGGAACTTTCTCTGCAAGTCGCGGGCCGTAAAGTCTATGCCTACGGTGACAGCATCGTAATATCTGTGGGCAAATCTCTCGGAGATATTCTTTCCGAGTCGGTTTATACGCACCACGAGTTCTGTTTCGTAATCTATCTGCTGCGAGAAATCAGGAATAAAAAACGGCTTGCTGTCCTTGAGGAGAGCTGAGTCCGGCTTCATGAAAATGACCGGTTCCTGTGGCAGGGACTCATCCGCATGGAGTTCTTTGCAGTGGAGGGAATAGTTCATCCCTATAGCGATAATCTTCATATATATAAATAATGATTATTTTAATTCATTCAAACGGTTGAACATGACAGCCAAATGGGCATACAGCGAGGTATTCTGCACTACTATATCTTCCGGCACACGGATTCTGAAAGGAGTAAAGTTCCATACAGCCTTAATGCCTCCGTCTACCATATAGTCCGTAATGCTCTGGGCTATACTGATGGGAACAGTAAGTATTCCGATGTTCACATCAGACTTTTTCATTATTTCGGGAAACTCGTCCGTATGATAGACCGGTATTCCGGCAATGGTAGTACCGACCTTCTTCGGGTCGACATCGAATGCGCCAACTATTTCGAGTCCGAAATGCGACAAACCGATATCCTGAAGCAATGCCGCACCAAGACTACCTACTCCGAAAAGATATGCCTTATGCATATTGGTGAAGCCGAGAAAGTCTTCAAGCACATTTATCAGACAGTCGATGTCATAACCGACACGGGTACGCCCGGAAACAGCCACATAGGACAAATCTTTTGCCACCTGCGAGACATCGATGTTTATCTGACGGGAAATCTGAGTGGACGACACATACTTTTCCCCCTGCTCCCTCATCAGTTTTGCACAGGACAGATACCAAGGCAATCGACGAAGGGTGGGTTCAGGTATTTTATCCGATATTTTATGAACTGGCGCTATCATGACATAAATAAAACTAAACTGTTTATTGCAAAATTACTCTATTTATTTGGAAACGCACACATAATAAAGAAAAAGTTTATATCTTTGATTGAAAATAAACATTTACTGGAAATGAAAAATAACGACTGGAAAGAAAGACTGAACATTGTGTATTCCACAAATCCAGACTTCAACTATCAGACTGAGGATGAAGAAGAAATAGAAACTCCGGAGAAAAAGAATCAGAAACTGAGGGTTTCGATAGAGAAAAAAGGACGTGGAGGTAAAACCGTGACTCTGATAACAGGATTCATAGGTAGCGAAGACGACCTTAAAGAACTCGGAAGGACTCTGAAGACAAAATGCGGAGTGGGCGGCTCGGCCAAAGACGGAGAAATCATCATACAGGGTGACTTCAAGCAACGAGTTATAGAGCTGCTGAAGGCCGAAGGATATACGCAAACCAAGTAAAAACAAAATGCAAAAACGCTGCCCATCGCCGGGCAACGTTTTTTAGAATGAATGAAAAACAAGTGAATGTGATTTTTTTTCTTAGAATAGAATTATTTTCTTTAGTATTCAGAGTAAAAAAAACGATTAAAGAGATACGGGTTATTTAATATATAAAACTAATAAACAAATAATTTCATCAACTTCAGTGCAAATATAGAAACTATTTTTCAATAACAAAAACATTGAGCACTTTTTTATTAAAAAATTTAATTATGCCCACTCTATATTATTTAAATAGATAAAGAAACTACAGTTTTATTGAAAATAGAATCAACTCAGAACTGAGGTAAAAGAATAAATTTGTACTTTTGCCTTTGATAAAAATTTTATACTTTTTCTTAGTATGGCTTTAATTAAATCAGTAAGAGGATATACCCCAAAAATGGGAAAGAACTGTTATCTTGCAGACAATGCTACGATAATAGGCGATGTAGTAATGGGAGATGATTGCAGCATATGGTTCAACACTGTATTAAGAGGAGATGTAAACTCCATACGGATAGGCGACAGAGTAAACATACAGGACGGAACTGTACTGCATACGCTATATGAAAAGTCGGTTGTCGAAATAGGGAATGATGTTTCAATAGGCCATAACGTCACTCTGCACGGTGCATGCGTGAAGGACAACGCACTTATCGGGATGGGGTCTACCCTGCTTGACCATGCCGTAGTGGGAGAAGGAGCCATAGTTGCAGCCGGAGCATTGGTATTGGCAAACACCCGGATAGAACCGCACACTCTGTGGGGAGGAGTGCCGGCCAAATTCATCAAAAAGGTTGACCCTGAACAAAGTAAGGAGTTAAACCAGAAAATAGCCAACGGGTATCTCATGTATGCATCGTGGTTCAAGGAGGAAGAAAATAAAGATTAATTTAAACTAACCATATTATATAAATAGATGAAGGAATTTTTCAATCTACTCAGACGATTTGTCTCGCCGTATAAAAGATTTGTGACATGGGCGATAATGCTGAACATGCTTTCGGCCATATTCAACGTATTCTCGTTTTCACTGCTGATACCGATACTGAACATTCTGTTCAAGACAGACGGTGGAAACAAGGTATATACATTCATGGAATGGGGAAGCGCGCCTCTGAAAGACACTGTTGTGAATAACTTCTACTATTATGTGTCGCAACTGATAGAGGTTTATGGTCCTTCTACTACACTGCTGTGGCTGGGATTGTTCCTTGGAGGTATGACACTGCTCAAGACAGCCTGCTACTTCGGCTCGTCAGCCGTAATGATTCCACTCCGTACGGGCGTAGTGCGCGACATAAGAACACTGGTATATTCAAAAATCATGTATCTGCCACTGAATTTCTTCTCCTCGGAAAGGAAAGGTGACATAATAGCCAGAATGAGCGGCGACGTGACAGAAATAGAAACATCAATAACAAGCTCGCTGGATATGCTGCTGAAGAATCCTATTCTCATCCTGTCGTATTTCGCGACACTGTTTGCAACCAGCTGGCAACTTACTGTATTTACACTCCTCGTACTGCCTACGATGGGATGGGTTATGGGACAGGTAGGAAGAAAACTCAAAAGAAAATCCCTTGAGGCACAGGACAAGTGGAGCGAAACTATGTCGCAGCTGGAAGAAACTCTTGGCGGACTGAGAATCATAAAGGCATTCGTGGCTGAAGAGAAAATGATAAACCGTTTCAACAAGTGCAGCAACGAGTTCAGACAGGCTACCAACAAGGTGGCTACACGCCAGGCTTTGGCTCACCCTATGAGCGAGTTCCTTGGCACAATACTTATAGTCATTGTATTATGGTTCGGAGGTTCACTGATATTGGGAGAGAAATCATCCATCGACGCACCTACATTCATATTCTATATGGTGATTCTGTACAGTGTAATCAACCCTCTGAAGGATTTCTCAAAGGCAGGATACAGTATTCCGAAAGGTCTTGCATCAATGGAGAGAGTTGACAAAATCCTGAATGCACAGAATAATATAGTAGAAAAGAAAGATGCCCGACACATAAGCGAACTGAAAGAGGAAATAGCATTCGACAATGTATCATTCAGCTATGGCGAGAATGAGATTTTGCACGAGATTAACCTTAAGATAAAGAAAGGTGAAACCATAGCCCTCGTGGGACAAAGCGGTTCCGGGAAATCGACATTGGTAGACCTCATTCCGCGTTTCCATGACGTGCAGAAAGGAAAAGTTATGATAGATGGCGTGGACATCAAGGATTTGGCAGTAAAGGACTTACGCTCGCTTATTGGTAACGTAAATCAGGAGGCAATTCTGTTTAACGACACTTTCTTCAACAATATCACCTTCGGAGTAGAAAACGCTACAATGGAACAGGTGATAGAGGCTGCAAAAATAGCCAATGCACACGATTTCATCATGGAAACCGAAGAAGGATATAACACAAACATCGGCGACAGAGGATGCCGTCTGTCGGGCGGACAGCGTCAGAGAATTTCAATAGCAAGAGCCATACTGAAGAATCCTGCCATACTGATACTGGACGAGGCTACATCGGCACTCGACACCGAAAGCGAAAGATTAGTACAGGAAGCTCTTGAAAGACTGATGAAGACACGTACGACAATAGCCATCGCACACAGACTGTCTACCATCAAGAATGCAAATACAATATATGTATTGTATGAAGGAAGAATTGTAGAAAGCGGCAAACATGAAGAACTGCTGCAAAAGAACGGCTATTACAAAAGGCTGAACGACATGCAGGCTTTGTAAGCCCAAAACACTAACAGAAGAAGATGAAAATAGTTGTTGACAATAAAATCCCTTATATCAGGGAAACGTTGGCAAAGATTACTGACAATGTAGTTTATCTGCCGGGGAATGAGATTGATGCAGAATCAGTAAAAGATGCAGATGCACTGATTACAAGAACGAGAACCCAATGCAATAAACAGCTTTTGGAGGGCAGCAATGTGAAATTCATAGGAACTGCCACTATCGGTTTCGACCATATTGATACCGAATATTGCAAGGAGGCCGGCATAACATGGAAAAACTGTCCCGGATGTAACGCCGGGGCTGTAGAGCAATATATACACGCGGTTTTAAGTCTGCTTGAAAAAGAAAAAGGAATGGACTTGGCAAATACCTGCATCGGAATAGTCGGTGTGGGACACGTAGGTTCCAGGATAATGCAACTTGCCGGAAGATTGGGTATGAAAGTACTGCTTAATGACCCGCCAAGAAAGGATAGCGGAGAAAAGGGATTCGTAGACTTGGAAACTTTGGCAAGAGAATGCGATATCATTACTTTCCATACACCTCTTATAAAAGATGGCAAATACAAGACGTTTCATCTGGCAGACAGACAGTTCTTTGAATCTGTACGCAAAAGGCCTGTAATAATAAATACGTCGAGGGGCGAAGTGATTGATACGGAAGCTATCCTTGATGCTTTAAATAAAGGACTCATCTCAGAAGCTGTAATAGACGTGTGGGAGAACGAACCGAACATTAATCTGGAACTGCTAAAAAGAGTTTTCGTCGGTACTCCGCATATAGCCGGCTACTCGGCAGACGGAAAGCTTAATGCCACTACTATGACATTAAAATCTTTATGCGATTTTTTCGGAATAGATATGAATATCGACTTGTCACTGCCGGAAGATTTGATTAAGCCTGAATCATCAGTGAGTGAGAATGATATACTCCTGAACTATAATCCTAAAAATGACTACAATATCTTACTGGCTCACCCGGAGGATTTTGAAAAATTAAGAGGAAATTACAGACTCAGAAAAGAGTAATAAACAATTTTTTTCGGTTTTTGAAGAGATTTTCATGCACAATATACATGTTCTTGTGCAAAAAAGTGCATTTATTTCACTGAATATTTGGTGAAAACAAGAAATATTTATTCCTTTGCAGCGAATATTTAATCAAAAAACAATTTTATAAACTTAAAAATTTAGAATTATGTCTGAAATTGCATCAAAAGTACAGAAAATTATCGTTGATAAATTAGGTGTAGAAGAATCAGAAGTTGTACCAACAGCTAGCTTCACTAACGATTTGGGTGCTGACTCTTTGGATACAGTTGAATTGATCATGGAATTCGAAAAAGAATTCGGTATCTCTATTCCAGATGATCAGGCAGAAAAGATCCAGACTGTAGGTGACGCTATCTCTTACATCGAAGCTAACAAATAATTAATTCTCTAATTTATGGAATTAAAGAGAGTAGTAGTAACAGGTCTTGGTGCATTGACTCCACTTGGTAACACTGTTCCTGAATTCTGGAACAACCTTATCAACGGAGTGAGTGGGGCAGGACCTATTACTCACTTTGATGCTTCAAAGTTTAAAACTCAGTTTGCATGTGAAGTAAAGAACTTCAATGCAGCAGACTATATGGACCGTAAAGAGGCTCGCAAAATGGACCTCTATACACAATACGCAGTAGCTGCAGCAAAAGAAGCTGTAACAGACGCTGCTATTGATGTAGAAAAAGAAGATTTAAATAAAGTAGGTGTTATTTTAGGTGTTGGTATCGGCGGTATCCATACTTTCGAAGAGGAAGTAGGCGGATATGAACAGACAAAAGATACTATCGGTCCTAAATTCAGCCCTTTCTTTATACCGAAAATGATTGCCGACATCGCATCCGGACAAATCTCAATCATGTACGGTTTCCACGGACCTAACTTCACTACTACATCTGCATGTGCTTCATCATCAAATGCCATTGCCGACGCTTTCAACTATATCCGCTTAGGCAAAGCTAATATAATAGTAACAGGTGGTGCTGAAGCAGCTATCTTCGCAGCTGGTGTTGGTGGTTTTAACGCAATGCACGCCCTCTCAACTCGAAATGATGACCCAACTCGCGCTTCACGTCCATTTAGTGCAAGCCGTGACGGATTCGTTATGGGAGAAGGTGCCGGTATCCTGATTCTTGAAGAACTGGAACACGCAAAAGCTCGTGGAGCCAAGATTTATGCAGAACTTGCCGGTGTTGGTGCTTCTGCAGATGCGCATCATCTTACAGCATCTCATCCTGAAGGACTCGGTGCAAAATTAGTTATGATGAATGCATTGGAAGATGCAGGAATGCAACCTGAAGACATCGACTACATCAATGTTCACGGAACATCAACTCCTGTAGGCGACGTATCTGAAGTAAAAGCTATCAAAGAAGTTTTCGGCGAACATGCTTACAAGCTTAACATTAGCTCTACTAAGTCTATGACTGGTCACTTACTTGGAGCAACAGGTGGTGTAGAAGCTATTGCAAGTGTTTTGTCTGTTAAGAATGACATTGTACCTCCAACTATCAACCACGAAGAAGGTGACAACGATGAAAATATCGACTACAACCTTAACTTCACATTCAATACAGCACAGAAACGTACTGTACGCGCTGCATTGAGTAATACATTCGGTTTCGGTGGTCACAATGCTTGTGTAATCGTTAAAAAATACACTGAATAAACTGTGTTAGCAAATATTACAGATAGAATAAGACTCTTTTTCCGCAAGGAAAAGGAGCCTTATTTTCGTTTTTACAGGATATTGGGATTCTACCCTCGCAATATAGAAATATACAAACAGGCCCTATTGCACAAATCGTCTTCGGTGAAGACACAAGGCAGACTCATCAATAACGAACGCCTTGAGTTTTTGGGAGATGCAATACTGGATGCTATAGTAGCGGACATAGTGTATAAAAAGTTTGAGGGTAAACGTGAAGGTTTTCTCACAAATACACGTTCAAAAATAGTACAGAGAGAAACCTTGAACAACATTGCCATTAATATTGGCTTGGACAAACTTATCAAATATTCTTCAAAACAGTCCTCTCATAACAGCTACATGAGCGGCAATGCCTTCGAAGCTCTAATCGGAGCAATCTACCTTGACAGAGGTTACAGGGCATGCAAAAAGTTCATGGAGGAGCGTATTATTGGCCAATACATCAATCTTGACAAAATCTCACGCAAGGAAGTAAACTTCAAATCAAAACTTATCGAGTGGAGCCAGAAAAATAAATTTGAAATAGAGTTCCGACTGATCGGTCAAACTTTGGACGACAACCAGAACCCTGTTTTTGAAACTCAGATAATAGTTGAGAACATTCCTGGCGGTACAGGCAAGGGATATTCAAAAAAGGAATCACAACAGGAAGCAGCCCATATAACAATGAGTATGATTAAAAAGGACTCAGTATTTATTGATGCTATATTCGCCGCTAAAAACGAAAGAGAAAGCCTTGAGAAGCCTGCTGACAGCAATGTACAGGAAAGCGTAGAAGTGAAGATTGAAGAGGGATACAAATTCGACTCTATCGAAGAGACATATAGCGATGAGGAAAGAATAATATCTGAAGCCGAGGAAGCTGCTTTTGCTCAGGAAGAGGATAAGAAAGAATAACAGACAATAAGGTATCTATACAAGAAAAGCGTGAATAACTTACCGATTAGGAAAAGTAATTCACGCTTTTGTATTTCTATTGAACTAACTCAATTATTCAGCACGCAAAGTAAAGCGTTTGAAATCTGTAATAACCAATTCCGGATCAGCAGCCTTCAATGTATCAGCTACAGTCTTCTTAGGATCCATAATGCTTTCCTGGTTCAAAAGACAAACTTCTTTCAAGAATTTGCCCAAACGACCTTTAGCAATATTTTCAATCATAGCCTGTGGCAAGTTAGCAGCTTTTTCAGCAGCTACAGTTTCTTTGATTTCTTTAGCCTTCGCTACGTCTTCAGCAGTAATCCATCCCTTAGCCATGTTGCTTTCCATGTGTTCTTCGCTGTCAACGTGAGCAGGGTTGATACCAGCTTTCTTCAAAGCTGCTTCTACAGCCTTCTGAACCTGTTCTGCTTTAGTCTTTTCAATAGCTACATTGATTTCTTCCTGCTTTACAGATTCTGGAACACCAGCTTCATCAATTGCGATTGGGTTCATAGCTGCAATCTGCATACAGATTTCATGTGCAAGCTGCTGATCGCAAGGCTTATTGAAAGCTACCATAGTACAAAGCTGATTCTTGCTCATGTGGTTGTAAACAGCAGTATTAGCTCCTGTTACTACGAAATAACCATCCAATTCCATTTTTTCACCAGTGATACCACTACGGTCAACTACTGCGTCAGCGATTGTAGCGTTACCCATTGGAAGAGCTTTAACTTCATCCAAAGTCTGGCACTTGTTAGCGATTGCAGCATCAAGGATAGCCTGAGTCAAAGCAACGAAATCAGCATTTTTAGCAACGAAGTCAGTTTCACACTTCAAAGCTATCATTGCAGCATAGTCACCTGTAGACTTAGCCAATACACAACCTTCTGAAGTTTCACGGTCAGAACGTTTTGCAGCTACAGCCTGTCCTTTTTTACGAATAATTTCCATTGCCTTGTCGAAATCGCCTTCAGCGTCGTTCAAAGCATTTTTACAGTCCATCATACCAGCTCCTGTCAATTTACGAAGCTTGGTAATATCTGCCATACTTACAGCCATAATAAATTCTTTTTATTAAGAGTTAATAATGTCGTTATAAAACAAAATTGAGAATTGAGAATTGAGAATCTGAGCATATATGTTCCATTCTCAATTTTCAATTCTCAATTTTATATATTTAAGTTTCTGAATTAAGCTTCATCCTCCTTGCTAACGAAAGCAGCAGCTTTAGCAGCGTTTATAGCATCTTCTTCAGCTTTATCCATGCGAGTTCTACCAGCTTTTTTCTTTGGAGCCTTAGGAGCAGCTTCACCGGCAGCATCCATATCTACCTTTTCAGCTTTTCTTTCTTCCAGGCCTTCAGCCATAGCAGCGCAGCAAGCATCAAGAATTACTTCTACAGACTTAGTTGCATCGTCATTAGCTGGGATAACGTAATCTACGTTAGAAGGGTCAGAGTTTGTATCAACGATTGCGAATACAGGAATACCAAGACGGTTAGCTTCGCGTACTGCAATGTTTTCTTTCAAAACGTCGATAACAAACAAAGCTGATGGAAGACGAGTCAAGTCAGCGATAGAACCAAGGTTCTTTTCAAGTTTAGCACGCTGACGAGAGATCTGAAGGATTTCTCTCTTAGACAAGTTTGAATAAGTACCATCGTTAGTAAGTTTGTCGATAGTTGCCATCTTCTTAACAGCCTTACGGATTGTTGGGAAGTTAGTCAACATACCACCTGGCCAACGTTCGATAACGTATGGCATATTTACAGAAGCAGCTTTCTCAGCTACAACCTGTTTAGCCTGTTTTTTAGTAGCAACAAACAGGATTTTCTTTCCTGATTTTGCAATCTGCTTCAAAGCTTCAGCAGCTTCTTCAACTTTTACAACGGTTTTGTTTAGGTCGATGATATGGATACCGTTGCGTTCCATGAAAATATAAGGAGCCATTGCTGGGTTCCACTTTCTCTTCAAATGTCCGAAGTGGCAGCCTGCTTCCAATAATGTATCAAAATTTACTCTTGACATTGTTTTTAATTTTAATCGTTTACTTTCTTTTTTGTTTTTAATTTAACCAACTGTCGGGTAGTCTCTCCGCAAACAATTGTAGGAAGAATCCTGACAGTTTAGATACTAAACGCTTTAACATTTAAGTTTTTGAGTTTCTAAGTTCTTGAGTTTAGTCTGAAGTTTCGCAAACCGATTACTTGCAACAAACTTACAAACTTAAAAACTAACAAACTCAATCGCTTAACGTTTACTGAACTGGAATCTTCTACGTGCTTTAGGACGTCCCGGTTTCTTACGTTCAACAGAACGAGAGTCACGAGTCATGAAGCCTTCTGCACGAAGAGCCTTCTTGTCGTCTGCATTGATTTTAACAAGTGCACGAGCGATAGCCAAGCGCAAAGCCTGTGACTGTCCTGTGAAACCACCACCGCACAAGTTAACTTTAATATCATATTTTTCAGCCACCTGAAGAAGGTTAAGAGGCTGTTTAACTACATACTGTAGAATAGTTGATGGAAAGTACTCTGCAAGGTCTCTCTTGTTAATAGTAATCTTTCCTGTACCTTCGCTGACGAAAACACGAGCGATTGCGCTTTTACGTCTGCCTAATGCATTTACTACTTCCATTCTTTATTATTTAAGTGTGTTAATATCAATAACTTTTGGAGTCTGAGCTTCGTGTTTGTGTTCAGAACCTTCATAAACATACAAGTTGCCAAGCAATTTAGCTCCCAGACGATTCTTAGGAAGCATACCTTTAACAACTTTCTTCATCAATTTTTCAGCGCCGTTTGGTTTAGCCATCAAGCGAGCAGGAGTGATTTCGCGCTGTCCACCAGGATAACCTGTGTAGCTCAAATACACTTTGTCATTCCACTTATTACCTGTAAACTTAACTTTGTCTGCATTGATGATAATAACGTTATCACCGCAGTCTACGTGAGGAGTAAAGTTTGGTTTGTACTTTCCTCTCAACAGTTTCGCAACTTTAGCACCGAGACGGCCAACAACCTGATCGGTAGCATCTACTACAACCCATTCTTTAGTTGCAGTTTCCTTGTTTGCAGAAATGGTCTTGTAACTTAAAGTATCCACTCTTAAATCTTTTTTAAAATGTTAACTACTAAAAAACAATTTCCTCACACTCCATCCGTCCCGGACAAAGATGAATAAAGTGCTCAGAATCTTAATTTTATCACTATTTGATAATAATCGGCTTGCAAAGGTACAACTTTTCCCGAAATAGACAAAGTTTTTCAGCTTTTTTCTGATATAATTAGTTGATACTATGTAAAAAAGGACAGTCGCCAACACTTGACAACTGTCCTTATATATACAATACAATATAAAACTACCTGATAATATTTTCCGGATATTCGTCCGGCATTTCCACTTTCTTCCAAGTTTCGTAACACCAGGAATCTATTTTGTTTCCATTAATATCTTCCTTTAGAAAATATTTCACCACCATTATCCCTTCTTCCATCATTTCGAAGTGCATAAGATTCTTTTTACCATTGAGCTGTGGAAGATGCAGATTCCTTTCAACAATCTCCGTATAAGAATTCTCAGAAGTCATCTCATACCTACCCTCACCTATAATAATAGCCCCATGAGGCATCATTACCATATTGGAAAAACGACCGTCATCAGAAAGAATTTTCAGTGAATTACTTGTTTTGAGCTCACCGGCCACTGTTGGTGAATTCGAACGATAGAAACACATTTGCCAGATACCGTTAAGGCTAACAGGAACTTTTTCGGTTTTCTGCGCCAAAGCACTACCAGATGCTACCAGCATCATCAATGCCATAAGAATAAAATTGCGCATTTTCATAACACTATATATTTAAGTTTATTAATAGGTTTCTACAAATATATAAAAATAAATATTAGAAAGAAACACAGAAGTCTACTTTTTTGTTTAAAGTCAAAAACTTAATACATATTACAAAAAACGAATAACCGGACTATCCCTATTTATTATTATTGAAAAACGAAAATGGCCTTATCAAATCCACACCAGTGGAATGATAGAGCCATTTTCTATCCTTTTTTGATTATCTAACTTATAAGATTAGAATTCCGCATTTCTCGGAGTGCGAGGGAAAGGAATCACATCACGGATATTAGACATACCGGTAACGAACAGCAACAAGCGTTCGAAACCAAGCCCGAATCCTGAATGAGGACAAGTTCCGTATTTACGAGTATCAAGATACCACCACATATCCTTCATCGGAATACCTAATTCCTGAATACGGGTAAGCAGCTTATCATAATCAGCCTCACGTTCTGATCCACCGATAATTTCACCAATCTTAGGGAACAAAACATCCATTGCACGTACAGTCTTGCCATCTTCGTTCTGCTTCATATAGAAAGCTTTAATTTCTTTAGGATAGTCAGTCAGAATAACCGGTTTCTTAAAATGTTCCTCAACAAGGAAACGTTCGTGTTCTGAAGCCAGGTCAGCTCCCCAGAATACAGGGAACTCAAACTTATGTCCTTTAGCAACCGCGTCTTCAAGAATCTTGATACCTTCCGTATAAGGCAAACGTACGAAGCTATCTTTAAGTACACTCTGCAAACGTTCAATCAATCCCTTATCGAACATGTCGTTCAAGAATTTCACGTCATCGTAGCAGTTATCCAAAGCCCACTGTACACAATACTTAATGAATTCCTCAGCCAAATCCATGTTGTCATAGATATCATTGAATGCCACTTCCGGTTCAATCATCCAGAACTCAGCCAGATGGCGAGGAGTATTTGAATTTTCAGCACGGAAAGTAGGACCGAAAGTATAGATTGCACCAAGTGATGTTGCAGCCAACTCTCCTTCCAACTGACCAGACACTGTCAAGCTTGCCTGCTTGCCGAAGAAATCATTATCATATACGATAGAACCATTTTTATCCTTCTTCAAATCATACAGATTCATAGTAGTAACCTGAAACATCTGTCCGGCACCTTCACAGTCAGAAGCTGTAATGATAGGAGTATGAAAATAGAAGAAACCACGGTCATGGAAGAACTTATGTATTGCTATAGCCATGTTATGACGAATGCGGAACACAGCACCGAAAGTATTTGTACGTGGACGCAAGTGTGCAATTTCGCGAAGGAACTCCATAGAGTGACCTTTCTTCTGAAGTGGATAAGTATTGTCACATACTCCCAACACCTCAATTTCGCGAGCCTGAATTTCGGCATCCTGTCCTGCACCTACAGATCCCACCAATTCACCGTTTACGCTGATACATGCACCGGTAGTAATCTGTTTCAGCATTTCTTCGTCGAAGTTAGCCAAATCAACAACCACCTGTACATTATTTATAGTAGAACCGTCATTCAAGGCGATAAAGTTTACCTGTTTGCTACCGCGGCGGGTACGAACCCAACCCTTAACATTGACCATGCTTCCGAAATCGCGTGATTTCAGCACGTCAACAATCTTTGTTCTACGAATCATTTCCATCATTTAATAATTTAAATTATTCAAAAGACCCCATACGGAGCATATTTACCTCGTTTTCAGTCAAGAATCTCCAGTCACCACGACGCAATCCCTTCTTGGTAAGTCCGGCAAAATAAACTCTGTCAAGTTTAATTACCTTATATCCCAAGTGTTCGAAAATACGACGTACGATACGGTTCTTTCCTGAGTGTATTTCTATTCCTACCTGTGATTTATCTATATCAGAAGCATAGCTTACGGCATCGGCATGAATTTCACCATCTTCCAGAGTTATGCCCTGTACAATCTGATCAAGGTCAGCCTTAGTAACATTCTTATCGCAATACACGTGATAGATTTTCTTCTTCAGATACTTAGGATGAGTAAGTTTTGAAGCCATCTCACCGTCATTAGTAAGCAGAAGAACACCTGTAGTATTACGGTCAAGTCTTCCTACCGGATAGATACGTTCCTTACATGCATTCTTCACATAATCCATCACAGTCTTACGTTCCTGAGGATCGTCTGCTGTAGTTACGCAATCTTTAGGCTTATTGAGCAGCAGATATACCTTTCTTTCGATGTTTACAGGCTGGTCGTGGAATTTAACCTCATCATTGCGATGTACCTTAGTACCAAGTTCAGTTACCACTACCCCATTTACAGAAACCACACCGGCTGTGATAAATTCATCAGCCTCACGACGTGAACAGATTCCGGCATTAGCCAGATACTTGTTCAAGCGGATTGGCTCATTAGGGTCAGTAAGCACATCCTTGTACTCTATCTGCTTCTTCATGCTATATTTAGCATTCGGATTGTAGTCGTTTGTACGCTGACGGAATCCACCCTGACGGTTGTTACCGTATCCGCCACCCTGCTGACGATATCCGCCCTGCTGTCCCTGACGAGGACGGAACGAGCGCTGTTCGCCGCCATCATTATTATTATTGAATCTTGGAGTAAACGGACGCTGCTGACGGTCGCCACCGTTATTGTTGAAGCGTGGAGCACCATACGAACGTTCACCTCCTTCATTGTTTCCATAAGGGCGATTACCATACGGACGCTGCTGACGGCCATAGTTATTATTGTTTCCATAACCACCACGCTGCTGACGGTCGCCACCATTATTATTGAATCGAGGGTTAAACGAAGAACGGTTCTGACGCTGTTCGCCACCATCAAAACCATTATTCGGACGACGTCCATAATTACCTCCCTCATAACGATTGTTTCTGTTATAACCTTCTCTGTTGTTGTAAGATTTTCTACCATCGCGGCCAGACTGGTTCTCACCATTTTGTCTGAATTCTCTTTCTGCCATAATAAAAATAAAATCAAAAAATTAATACTTTACCCTCTCGGGCTAAAAATGTCTCTATATAATAATAATGTAAAATTAAATACCAGTATAATTATGTGGAGTTATAACGCGAAGTTCTTTCTTGATATCCTCGCTCACTTCCAATGTTTCAATAAAGTCTTTGATTGAAGCTTCATTGATAGCCTGATTTGTACGAGTCAGAGCCTTCAAAGCCTCATACGGATTAGGATAAGCCTCGCGGCGAAGTATAGTCTGAATAGCCTCAGCCACCACACTCCAGCAGTTATCCAAATCTTCATAAATCTTATGTTCGTTCAGCAACAGTTTGCCAAGTCCCTTAAGCGAACTCTGGATAGCAATGATAGTATGTCCGAAAGGAACACCTATATTACGCAACACAGTAGAGTCTGTCAAGTCGCGCTGCAATCTTGATACAGGAAGTTTTGACGACAAGTGCTCAAATATAGCATTAGCCACGCCCAAGTTACCTTCAGCATTCTCGAAGTCTATCGGATTAACCTTGTGAGGCATTGCGCTTGAGCCTACTTCTCCGGCTTTGATTTTCTGCTTGAAATACTCCATTGAGATATACTGCCAGAAGTCACGGTTCATATCAATCATTATAGTATTGATACGCTTCATAGCATCAAATATAGCACCTAAGTTATCGTAGTTGGAAATCTGAGTTGTATATTCCTCACGTTCAAGTCCCAATTTTTCTGATACAAACTTATTTCCGAAAGCTTTCCAGTCGAATTCAGGGTAAGCAACATGATGAGCATTGTAATTACCTGTAGCACCACCGAACTTAGCAGTAATAGCGCAAGCTTTCAGAATGTCCAGCTGACGGCGCAATCTATATACGAACACCATAATTTCCTTGCCAAGTCTTGTAGGCGAAGCAGGCTGACCGTGAGTCTTTGCCAGCATAGGAATATCTTTCCATTCCTCAGCATAAGCAGCAAGTTGGTCGATAAGCTTCTGTATCTGCGGATAATACTCTTTCTCTAAAGCATCCTTTATTGACAAAGGTACAGAAGTATTGTTTATATCCTGTGAAGTAAGTCCGAAATGGATAAACTCCTTATATTTTTCCAATCCGCCAAGTTTGTCAAACTGTTCCTTTATGAAATATTCAACAGCCTTAACGTCATGGTTAGTTACGCTTTCTATTTCCTTAATACGCTGAGCATCAGCTTCTGAAAAATTACGGTAAATATCACGCAAAGATTCAAAACGCGACTGGTCGAAACATTTCAACTGTGGCAAAGGTAGTTCGCACAAAGTAATAAAATACTCGATTTCCACCTGTACACGATACTTAATCAGCGCGTACTCAGAAAAATATTCAGCCAAAGCTCCCGCCTTGGATCTATATCTGCCGTCAATAGGAGAAACAGCAGTGAGTAAGTCAAGCTCCAACATTGTTATTCAGTTTTTCTAAATTAATGATCATTAAAACTGTGCAAAAGTAATGCTTTTTCCCGACTTAACCACCCTAATAATGAAAAGTTTAGTAATTATTACACAAAACTACAGAAATAAAGCGTAACTTTGCAGCCGAAAAAAAATAAATACAAATAAAGAATATGGAATTACCAAAAGACCCGATGATGCTATTCAGCCTCATCAATATGAAATTAAGGGACTTCTACCCCTCTTTAGATTCGCTCTGCAAGGATTTAGACCTTAACAAGGAAGAAATAATATCCCGTCTGAAAGACGCGGGTTTCGAATATAATGAAGAGCTGAACAAATTCTGGTGATACACATATCTCAAAAGGTCTATAAGTCATAGCTTTATAAATTACTATAACTTATAGACCTACAAGAACTACGTGAGTTCGGGATAAGAAAGTATCTTTAAAAGTTGGTAATCACCGAATTATTTTGTATATTTAAGTCTGACAAACAATTAATTACAAATTAACAACAATGATTACCAAGGATAAAGTTACGGAAATTTTCTGTATTATTGATGAGTTTGATAAGAATTTTGAGTCTGAATTGAAGAAAAATCAGAAGAGGTCATAAGACTTCTTCCGGAACGTCATAGCCGATAAGAGTACATGAGAAAATACAGAAAAATGACAATAAAAATGGCATATGAAGTGATTATACTTTACCAACTTCATATGCCATTGTATTGTATATCGAATTTCTACCAAACAAGAGAATCGACAAAAATAGTTAAACAAAACTTAGGATGTTCCTTCCATTTTTAGTCGATTCTTCTTTATTGTTTTAATAACACTAATTTTTTACTTATTCATAAATAAACTAATGCGTTATTTTTTTACTGGAATAGGTGCAGGAGCTACTTCATTAATCTGATCCAATGTAATACCTTTATTTGAAGATGTCTCACACTCAGGTATACAATAAATCATAATTGGAGATTCTGGAGCAATATCATTGTAAGTAACATTATCTGCAAAATTAGTATTTAAGCGTATAACAGGTTTCTTCAAGCGTAAAATGTCAAATAAAGAAAATCCTTCACCCCATAATTCAACACGTCGTTGAAACCATACCTCATCAATAAAATCTTCAAGTGAACTTGATGAGCATACATATTGATCATCACGATAACTTTTAACAAAATCTTCTAATACTTTTTTACCAGAAGCAACATCTTTGCTTCTTGCCAAAGCTTCAGCTTTTATAAGAATCATCTCTTCCGCACGCATCAAAGGCCAATCTTGAGAATTTTCTGTATTGAACAATTCTCCACCTTGTGGACCAAACTTTACATTGACGTACGATACATAAGGAATTCCTGTTTTGATTATATCTGGATCTGATACTCCGTATGCTTTACTCAAAGCTGGTGAATCTTTATCTTCATCTAACCACCAAGTTTTACGGATATCTGTTTCAGGAATTTTATTCCAAAGTGTATTATTAATACGTTTCATTGCAAAATATACACCTGTACCAGTTGTGTATCCATTACCCGTTAAAGAACAAAGATGGGAAGGCCAGTTTACAATACCTGTAGTAACCACATCATTGTTACTAGTGATAATTGAACCCCAAATCCACGAGTGCGCATCGTTATTAAAAGAAGGTATAGACACTTCTTCTTTTGTATAAGGGGTAGCATTTGACATAATTAAAGCCTTATCTGCATCAGAAGCTGCTTCAGCATAGTTACCCAAAAGCATATTAGCTCTTGCTCTTAAGCCATAGGCTACAGATGCATCAATTTGCCCTTTATCACTACGTTCAATAGGATTGTTTTCTAAATAATCAATTGCCGAATTCAAATCAGCAATAATCAAATCATAAACAGCTTTAACTGTTGCTCGTGGGTTATTGGTTGCATCTTCTGCAGAAGTCTTTTCAGTTATTATAGGTAAACCAAGTGACTCTTCATGACCAATATAAGTAAACTGATATGTCTGAATTAATTGTAGATAGTCAAATGCACGTGATGCTAACGCTTGACCTATATAATTAGCAGGCAATCCAGTTCTTTCAGCTTCCGGATAGCTGGCATATAATGTATTCAAAATACTATTTGCAGATTTAATATGCTGATAATGCAACTTCCATATTAAAGTATTTAAAGAAGAAGTTGGGATTCTGTCAGAGAAAGTTAATGAGCCACTAAACCAATTAAATCCATGATTGTCAACAACCATATCCTGACCTGCTTGGTCATACATAAGGCATATTGCCGGAAAACCATAATCTGAATGGTATTGAGTAGATGCAGTTGAAATAGTTCCAAACTGAATCATGTTATCTTTTAATGAATTTAAATCACTAGATAATTTTTCCGGATCATCTTTAATAACTTCATTCTTCTGGTCCTCAGTAACAGTTCCTCCCTCAGGAAACTTGTCTAAATCACATGATGTTACCAAGAATGCTGAAGTAAACATTGTTATATATGCAAAAATCTTCATATAATTTCTATTTAAAATTTAAAATGACATTGATATACCTCCAGAAATAGAACGTATAGGAGAATAATTAGAGTTTTCAGTAGTTGAATAACTCTGTCTTGGATCTAAACCTTTACGTGCAGAGAACACTGCAACATTGTCTATTGCCATATACAGTCTAAGGTTTGAAGCACCAACTTTTCGAGTAAGTTGTTTTGGCAGAGTATATCCAAAACTAATATTATTTATACTCAGATAATCAGAACTTGTAAGGAAACGGTCTGATAAATAATTCGTATACTTATCTGAATAATTTAATCTTGGTATATTTGTGTTTTGATTTTCTGGTGACCATGCATTTAGAATATCTTTATGCCAGTTCTTTCCGGCATCAGAGCTTGTGCCTCCATGCATTAATGAAGCATAAGTATTATCATATACTCTACCACCTAATTGATAAGCAAATGATATTGACAAATCAAAACCATAAACATTGAGTGTTGTTCCAAAACCTCCATATACTTTTGGAAGTATATCTCCTGTTGCATAACGTGTAGCATTTGCACCGTTAGTAGTTGTTGTAACACCTGTGATATTACCATTTTCATCTTTCTCATCAATGTAGTATAATGCTTCACCAGTGGTTTTGTCTACACCGGCATATTTACGAAGATACATCTGATATGAAGATTCTCCCTCTCGGTAAATATAAGAACCAGAAATCATTTCACCTTTCAAGTCAGGGTGTAATTTCAAAATTTTATTTTTTAAAGAGGTTAAGTTAAAATTCATACTCCATATCACGTTACTAGTGCGAATAATATCGCCATAAAGATCTAATTCAAAACCACGGTTCATCATAGATCCAACATTCATAGGTATGCTAGAATATCCTAATGATGATGGTACAGGACGATTGTATAACATATCTGTTGTTTTACGTTGGAAATATTCCATTGTACCACCTAATCGACCGTTAAAAAAGTCAAAATCAAAACCAGTATTAAAGCTATGAGAAGTTTCCCATGTTATATCTTTATTACCTTTATATGACATTGAAAGTGCAAAATCACCATTTGAATCGGCAATTGTGAAATGGTCAGTATAATAATTGTAATTATGAGATACAGACAAATTAAGATTATCATTTCCCTGTACACCATAACTTAATTTGAATTTCAACATATCAATCCATTCCTGATCTTCCAGGAAAGATTCCTTATTCATCAACCAGCCTCCACCGACTGACCAGAAGTTACCCCAACGGTTGTCTGGATGGAAACGAGATGAAGCATCTCTACGATAAGAAGCTGATGCAAAATATTTATTAGCGTAATTGTATTGAATTCTTGCCAATATACCTTGTGTAGCATAATTCTGAGTATATGAACCTACCTGAGGATTAGAAATTGCATTATCAATTTCAGTAATATTGGGATTATACAGTTTCTCTTTACTACCTTGAAGGTAACTATATTTATAGTTATAAGATTCAAATCCTACCAATGCATCCACATTGTGTTCACCGAAAGAATTATTATAAGTCAATAAATACTGTTGATTAATACTTAAAGAGCGTGTTGCTCCAACATAAATAATACCACCAGTTGTGGAATACTGACCGTAATATGAATTATAAAGGTTTGTATAACGTGTGTTTTCCAAATCTATACCCCAATTAGCTGTAGCTTTAAGCCCTTTTACTATATCAAGATTTATAAATGCACGTCCACTGAAAACGTCGTAATTATATTCACGTTTATCTAAAGCCAACATTGAGGCAGGGTTGGAATTACCCATAAAAGGTCGTCCTAATCCTGGATATGTACCATTTCCAAAATCATAAACAGTAAATCCATGACTATCTGTCATTATATTGCCATTAGCATCACGTACATATAAAGGATATATAGGAGCAATCATATTAGAAACATAAAATAAATTTCCTGTTGAAGACCCAGACTGTTCTTTAGGAGTTTTATTTACTGCATTTGTATATGACACATTAGTTCCAACCTTAATATAATCATTAACTTGATAGTCATTACTTGTACGTAATGTAAATCGTTTAAATCCTGAATTAGGAATAATACCGCTATCGTCAAGATATCCTGCTGATAAATAATATGTAGATTTCTGAGATGCGCCACTTACTCTGACGTTGTATTCCTGTCTTAAATTTCCCTTGTCGAATAATTCGTTATACCAATCATCTGGCTGTAAATAATAACTATCATTATATACAGCTCCTAAAGTTGCATTAGGATTAATTTTTCCATCTGCAGTAAATAAACCCTCACCATTTGGTACAGAATAAATAGGATAAGCTAAATATTTCTGAACATTTGCACTAACATTTGCCGGATCTGCATTATCTCCCATTGACGCCAAGACAGACTTATAATAAGTTTCATAATACATATTAGGATCAGTCATAACATCATAGTTAGGAATTGCGCGTCTGTTTGTTCCCCATTTTGCATCAATATCTACCCTAGCTTTTGAACCCATAACACCTTTTTTGGTAGTAATAAGAATCACTCCATTTGCACCACGTGCTCCATACAAGGCATTAGAAGCTGCGTCTTTTAAAACTGTCATTGTTTCAATATCTTGAGGATTTATAGTTTCAATTCCTCCATCAAATGGTACTCCATCGACAACATAAAGAGGCTCATTACTTGCAGACATAGAGCCAATACCACGAATACGAACTTTAGCTTTCTGACCTGGTTCACCGTTACTACTTGTTATTTGTACTCCGGCAACTTGCCCTGAAAGAGCATTAGTTACATTTGATGTCTGACGTGCTACAATTTTATCCGCTTTAATGGTTGAAGCAGAACCTGTAAACTGTGATTTTTTAGCTGTACCAAAAGCCACAACCATAACTTCATCCAGCACCTCAGTATCAGAATGCAGAATCACATTTACAACAGGCTTCACAGCCACTTCCTGTGTCTTCATTCCGATGAATGAAACAACTAAAGTTCCGACCGTTCTCTTATTTGCATAAATATTTGTAAAAAAGTATCTTAGCGGAAAAAATGGAAAAGATAAGATACCGACTGGTTTACAACAGGAAGAAACAGCTCAATAGGCAAGGCGTCGCACTTGTCCAAGTCGAAGCATCTCTCGACAAGAGGAAGGTCTATTTTAAAACAAACATCTACCTCAAGCCGGAACATTGGGACGGATGCCATTCCCTTGTATGTAATCATCCGCACGCCAATGAACTAAATGCCATGCTGTTCGAGTTTGTCATCCGTCTTCAGACGATGGAACTTGAATTTTGGAAACGGGGTGTCCAGGCCACGCTCTCATTACTTAAGGACGCCGTGACAAAGGGGAAGGATGTGAATGTGACCTTTCTTGCATTCGCCAAGGACTATGTCAGTAATTCCGGCAGGAAAGAAAGCACAAAGGACAATATCGCCACGACCATCAAAGTCCTGCAGGGATTCCGTGGAGGAATGGACTTCAAGGACATAACATACTCTTTCCTGAAAGAATTCGAGCAGTACCTTCGTGAGAGAGGCAATGGCATAAATACAATAGCCAAACACATGAAACAGCTTCGTATGCTTGTGAACGAGGCCATCAACCAGGGATATATCCATGCGGATGCCTATCCTTTCAGGAAATACAAGATCAAGCAGGAAAAAGGGAAACACGAATTCCTCACCCCCGACGAGCTGAAGAAACTGGAAAGCCTCAGTGTTGACGACAAGAAACTCCGCCACGTACTTGACGCTTTCCTGTTCTGTTGTTATCTGGGACTTCGTTTCTCGGACTTTTCCCAGCTTAAGGGTTGCAATTTCGTCAAGGTAAACGGCAAGAGATGGCTGCACTTCAAGTCCGTCAAGACAGGGGTGGAGACAAGGCTTCCAGTGCATCTTCTCTTTGACGGGAAGGCACTGGATATATTGGACAGGTATGACATGGCGGATTTTACTGATATCGGCACAAATTCGGAAGTGAATAAGGCTTTGTCGGAAATATCCAGGATGGTCCGTTTCAATAAACATCTGACGTTCCACAGCGCCAGGCATACTTGCGCCACCCTGTTAATCCATAAAGGGGTGCCCATCACCACGGTGCAGAAACTGCTCGGCCACACATCGGTCAAGACCACGGAGATATATTCAGAGATTCTATCCAATACCATCGTGAAAGACTTGAAGGCTGCTACAAAGAAGCGGAATGTAAACAATTTTCAAAGCACTGTTCTTTCAAGGTAGATTATGGGTAGAGTTATGATAATCTACCCGTAATCTACCTCTTTATGAAAATGAAAATTATTTTTCCATCAATTGTCACAATGGTATCTGAAAGTTTTCCGGTGTACTTGGCGTAAGGAACATTACATAATATATCGGCATATAAATTATTTTTCCTACCCTTTGCACATTTATGTCATTCGAAAATACGATTGCATTTTTTATATGATAATCTTCATTCATTATGAATTTATCCAAAGCCCTGTGCTTTCTGAAGTCCTGTCCTGACTTTACTTCTATGGGAACGGCACTAAGCGTGTCGTAGTCATCTACAAGAAAATCAACTTCACCTTTCGTCTTGTTGTCATAATATCGCAGTGTGTAATCATGCGCACATAATTCCTGTGCCACGACAGTTTCATACACTGCTCCGAGATTAATGCTGCTGTTTGAAGCAATTACAGCATTGATATTATATTTGTATAGTATATTTGTAAGAATCCCGACATCGTTCAGATATAGTTTAATCAATGTTTTTTGCTCCGACTCTCTTAACGGGAATTTAGGATTTGAAACAGCGATGACCTCCAACGATATTCCGGAACTTACAAGGTATTCCAGTTCGGCATCATAATCCGAACAGCGTTTTCCTTTTTTGTCTTCAATGTCACAATAACGGATACGCTTCTTCTTGTTCTCCATATTCGAAGGTATCATGTCGAAAATACGTCTGATTTTCAACGAATTTTCGCTGTCATATTGCGATGCGTCACCTTTGTACAATTCATATATCTCGTCATGTACCATTCTGACAGCCACTATATTGTTTGTCGTGACGAATGTGTTCACGGCATCAGGCAATCCGCCGATAAGCATATATTTCTTAAACAGGTCGAGGATTTTATTGTGCAAGGCGTTGTCAATCGGTTCTTCTTTCAAGTATTTTTCATGCATATATGCTATTGCTTCCTTTCCTATTCCATTCGCCCATAAGAATTCTTCAAAATCCAAAGGATACATTTTCTTTTTCTGTATTCGTCCACCGGGTTTTGAAAGAGTCTTGTTAAGAGTCACACCGAGCAAGGATCCGCTTGCTATATAAGTAAACCGATCTTCATCCTTTAAGAATTTCAGCAGCGTAAGCAGCTCCGGATATGCCTGTATTTCATCGAGAAAAACAAGCGTGTTCTCTTTCGTCCCCATTTTTTCACCGGCCAGTGAACTTAATTTCAGATAGAAATCTTTTGTCGAGGTTACTCCCTGAAACAACTTTTCACCGTTTTTGTCTTCCAAAAAGTTTACTTCGATATAATTTTCAAAGAACTTTTGCCCTTCATATCTGATTATAAAGGATTTGCCAATCTGCCTTGCCCCGTCCAGAAGCAATATCTTGTTGGAACCGAAACGATAATAATCCTGTAATGTCTTTTGGATTTTTCTTTCAAGCATACATTTATTCCATTTATTTGATACCGCAAATATACACTTATTCCACTTGAAGAACAAAAATAAAATACACTTATTCTACTTTTTCGGCAGCAACAACAACATTACCGTCAACAATATGCTGCCGGTTAATATTTTATTGAATTTATTCATGTGAATATAGCACTGGAAGCCTTTGGAAACAGGCTACCGTAAATCATTTTAGAGGAAAGATAACGTACACGCATTAAAAATCAAAATTGATATGGTGATTTTGAGAATTTTGATAGTCTGGCTTATTTTAGGCGAACATCCAGTCATATTTGAAAAAGACGGTGAACGACTGCTGAACGGTAAAAATGACAATAAAAATGGCATATGAAGTGATTATACTTTACCAACTTCATATGCCATTATATTTTCTAGGGACATTACTGAATATCCCCCGTTTATAATAGCCTATAAACCTTATTTGTAAGAAGGATTTTGAATCATTTTAGGATTAGCATCAATTTCTGCTTGTGGAATAGGCATAATTGTTCTGTAATCATTCCAGTCAACTTTAATTAAATCTTCTCCGTTCAAGAAATGGCTACCGCCTTTTCTTTCTACAGTATCACCAACTCTCAAAATATCATACAATCTGTGACCTTCCATTACAAGTTCTTTTCTACGCTCTTTCTTGACTAAATCAAGAGTTGCTGTAATTTTGGTATTTGATGAATTTGCACGATGTCTGATCTGATATAAATATTCATCAGCCAAATCTTGGTCTGGAGTATTTTTCCTTAATGCAGCTTCTGCTCCGATTAAATAAATGTCAGACAAGCGGATAACTCGAATATTATTGACAAAAACATTTCCGTCAAGTCCAGGGTATTTGTTTATAGCACGTTTCTTGCCTTCTTTATCATCGATTAACAATCCCAATCGTACGTCTGCCTTGTCTTCATTCAGCAAATCCAGGAAATCATCGGTAGCAACCATTGCTCCATACGACTTTGGAGCAGCAACAGAACCAATAAGCTCTCTGTTGCCACCATAAGTTGTTGTAGAAAAATCTAAATCAAAAATTGACTCGCTGTTCTCACGTTTTCCCCACATAGCTACATATTCGGAATTAGGGACTAAGCTGTAACCTCCATTTTCAATTACATCTTTTGCATACTTATAAGCTTCTTCGTAATCACCTTTATATAAATTTACACGAGCCATCAAAGCTTTTACACCCCAAATATTTATGTGCCCGTATGTTTTCTCTTCGCTTATGTAGTTGAGCGCTTCATTCAAGTCACCCAGAACAGCTTCATATCCTTGTGCTACAGTAAAACGTTCCGGCAAAGCAGCAGCATCAAGCACAGTAGTCACCACCGGCACACCTAAAGAGGCTCCATTGTCCTTCTGATAAGGAGTACCGTAAGTAATCAAGAGGTTAAAATGCGCCAATGCGCGAACGGCCAAGGCTTCTCCTTTTGAATTCTTAGTAACGTCTGTCATAGGAACAGCACCTCCGTCAATCGCCTGCAAAAGAACGTTCGCACGATTAATTACCACATAAGGAACATACCAAAGTGATGTTCTTGCATTATTTTGTCTATCAGTAAAACGATAGAAGTTTTCGGTACGGTCTCCGTTCATTCGTGTTTGAATATTATCGCCGCCGACCTCTGGTCGAGTAATGAAATCCGTTCCATAATAGCATAAGCCATCTGCAGAAATGAGTCCTTCGTAAAGGCCATTCACAGCGACTTTAGTGTCATTCTCTGTGGTTATTGCTCCGTCACTGACCAATGAATAACTTGGCAGTGTGTTTAAATAATCATCACAAGAAGACAACATCAAAGAGCCTGTCAGTAGGGTTGCAAATATAGTATGTATAGTTGTTCTCATTGTTTCTTTTTTTTTATTAAATTCCTAATTCAATACCAAATGTAACTGTCTTTAAGTTAGGAAGTCCAAATGTAGGCATTCCATTTACCGGCATTTCAGGATCTGTGAATTTATATGAAGTTAATGTAAGCAGGTTAGATCCTGAAACAAAAACGCGTACATTGTTTAACTGTGCCTTGTTAACCCATTTTTGTGGAAGAGAATATGAAAGGCTTAAAGATTTCAGACGTAAATAGTTCAAATCTTTCATGAAACGTGAACTACCATAGTTACCCCATACATAATTGTTAATACGACGAGGAACATCTGTCACATCACCTGGTTTTTGCCATCTGTTCAACTGGTCGGTTGACATGTTATACCAAACTTGATATCCGTCTGTATCGGTAATACTTGTTCTATATGTATCATAAACTTTTCCGCCCAAAGAGAAATTAAAGAGCATATTCAGTTCCAGTCCTTTCCATGAAAGTGAGTTTCTCCATCCGCCAGTTAACTTAGGGTCTGGCTTACCAATGATTACGCGCTGTGCTTCTGCAGGATTTTTTGTCAATCCTCTATTAATGCTTCCATCTTCATTCTTAGTATTCAGAACCCATTGCTCTTCACCAGTCTGAGGGTCAACTCCTGCCCATTCACGGCTCCACCATGAATAATAAGACTCTCCTTCACGGGTGATACGGTTTCCGTCTATAATGTCTTTCCCCTCATATAGTTTTGTAACTTTATTACTGTTGTGAGACAAGGCCAAGCCGGTATTCCATCTTACTTGCGAGTGTTTGAACACATCCACATTGATATCGACTTCCACACCCTGGTTTTTCATTTCACCTACATTCTTTAGCATTGAAGAAAAACCTACTGTCATTGAAGTTGGTACATCCTGTAGCAAATCGCTGGTACGACGAGTATAATAATCAAATGTCACATTTAAACGATTGAATAGACGAGCGTCGAATCCAATATTGAAGTTCTTGTTCTTTTCCCAAGCCAAGTCTGGATTTGGAACTGAGACAGGAGCAGAGCCGGGTTGTTCCTGATAATTGTTACCATAACCATACAGACTTAAATGACTGTAATATGAAGAAGGCAAAGTACCGTTCACACCGTAAGATGCCCTAATTTTCAAGTCATCCAGCCATGTCAAGTCATGCATAAATTCTTCCTGTGTCATTCTCCAAGCTGCAGAAACAGACCAGAAATTTGCCCATCTGTTATTCACTCCCAAACGAGAACTACCATCACGACGGAAATTAGCAGACACATAATATTTGTTGTCAAAATCGTAATTTACACGTGACAAGAATGAGAGCAAATGGTCTTGCTCGTAATATGCACTACCTTCCATCGGACTAGCGGCATTGATAGATTCCGGCAACTTATTGTGTGGATAACCATTCTGTGATGCCATTACATACTCTACTCTGCGGTCATCTACATCCCATCCTGCAAGCACATCCAAATTATGTTTCTCATTAAATGTATTCGCATAATTCAGTGTAGTTGAAGAATATATATTATGCTGATTCAAAATATAATTAGACCCAAGACCTCCCAAATCTGCACCATTGTTAGAATCCATTGGCCAATAGGTCAATGATTTGTTAGCAACATAATCATAACTTAAATTTTCTTTAAGTGTCAATCCGTCAATGATTTCATAAGAAGCCCACAAGTTATTCAGGCTTCTGAATACATTAGACTTGTTTTTGTCTTTTTGTAAATCTTCTATGGGATGAGAGTTAGGGAAATATTTCTGAATAATAGGACTTGACATATCATAATTTCCATCCTCATCATAAATTCGCACATTAGGTGTAATAACATAGTTAATCAAGAAGAAAGGGTTAGCATAAGATGTTCCTTCAGAAACTACTTGTGACTCCTGCTTAGAAAGTGAAACGTTAGCTCCCATCTGCCATTTGTTGTCAGCAGAACGATGAGTCGCGTTTACACGTCCTATAAACCCGTCCATTTTGGAATTGTTGGCCTTGCCTTGATCTTTCTTATATGAAAGGGAAGCAAAGAATGAATTGCGCTCGTCACCACCCTGAGCAGAGAATTCATAGTTTTGAGAAGAGCCATGTTTACGGAAAAATGCAGATTCCCAATTTTCATCATAGTCTGGAGCATACATATCAGCGGATGCTTGTGCGTATGCCTTTGCCTGTTCCTCTGTAGCAGGGGTGTAATTTCCGTCAGCATCAGGAATACCATAAAGGATCGCTTCATTGTATGCACCTTCGTATGTCAACTCACGACGTTGAGAGCCATTTACATTTTCACGGTTCTTCATCGCCCAGTCAGAGAATCCCCAATTTGCTTTAAAATTGATACGTGTCTTTCCGGCCTTTCCTCTCTTAGTAGTAATCAGGATTACGCCATTTGCAGCCCTGGAGCCATACAAAGATGCAGCAGCTGCATCTTTCAACACTGTAATATTTTCAATATCGCTTGGATTGATAGATGACATCACATTAAAAGATTTGCTATCATCACGAACCGCAGAGATAGCCACATCTCCAGAAACTACAGGTACACCGTCAATTACATATAAAGGTTCATTCGTGGCGTTCATTGAACCTGTTCCTCTCACACGGATTTCCAATGACGCACCTGGTTGACCACTGCTTCCATTAATAGTCAATCCAGGAGTCGTACCTGCAAGAGCTTGTTCGAAAGAGGTCACCGGAATATCCTTCAAAGCCTTTGCGCCATCAACAGAAGAAGCCGAACCTGTGAACGAAGACTTCTTTGCAGTACCGTAGGCAACCACCATGACTTCATCCAAAACTTCTGCGTCAGAATGCAGAATCACATTTACAACAGGCTTCACAGCCACTTCCTGTGTCTTCATTCCAATAAACGAAACAACCAAAGTTCCGGCCGAACTTGGAACATTAGTAATAGTGAAATTACCATCGATATCAG
>Juniper_p1__coassemble_308_pt1 | contig 33315 bp, 28 predicted proteins | sample Juniper_p1__metabat2_low_PE_029 | metagenome-assembled genome bin Juniper_p1 | reverse complement strand
CCTAAAAGAATTTCAATCAATTACTTCTTTATGCTTTTTATTACGGTTGAGGCTATAATCTCACGATACAAAAATAGGGATGCAATGTTACATCCCTATTTCATATATGTTATGTTTCTGCTTATTTCTTGTTACTTGCAAGTCCGGCAGCTTCTACAGGGTGGTCTGTAGTGATATAATCAACATTCAGTTTGAGCATATTTTTGATATCTTCCGTATTGTTTACTGTCCATACGTTCACTTTCATACCAAGATCGTGTGCTTCTTTTACCAATTCAGGCTTCTTTTCGAATACTTTGTAATGATAGTCTATACCATTGATTCCCTTTTCTTTAAGTTCTTTGGGTGAGATATCTCCCTTCAGATATGCAATCTCGGATTCTGGAGTGAGTTGTGCCAAAGTCTCACAAATGTATTTGCTGAATGAAATGTATTCCACTTGTTTTTCCATTCCTGCTTCCTTTACCATTTTAACGGCTTTCTCTGAAATTTCCTTTTCCTGTTCTTTTGTCTTGTGAGGCTTGATTTCCAGTATCATCTGTATATCCTTTAACTTCTTTCCTTCTGCAAGATATTCTTTCAGTGTAGGGATTTTTTCGCCGTTCTTTAGCTTGATTCCGTTAAGCTTATTATAAGGGACCTCGGCAATTGTTATTCCGTTTATGTTGTCATCGTGGTTCACTACAATTACTCCGTCACCTGTGAGCTGAACATCAAATTCCGAGCCATAAACTTTGGCTTCTGCTGCTTTCTGCAATCCTGTAATTGAGTTTTGAGCAGAATTCTCTGTCTTCCAGTATCCGCGATGAGCTATTATCTGTGTCTGTGCCTGTGCAGTGTAAGTCATGAATGCTAATGTGCATCCCAAAATAATGTTTTTTAGTTCCATAATATTTATTGTTTTATATTTTAGTAGATGACAAAAAATAAAATTCTATTGTCAAGCATTTAATTATCAATAGATTATATTTGCAAAAGTCCCTGAAAATCAGTAACTTTAAAGAAAAGTTAGCCGCTTTCTCTATGAAGACTACTGATTCCAAGGACTTGACCAAAGTTAACCAAATCCTCCCGATTATGCAAGAGTATTTTGGAAAATCGATGAATCCGGCCCGCATTAAGCTTATGGCTTATATGCTGCATGCACTTTGTGTGGTGCAGACTGTGAGCCTTCACAAACTGGCTTCGGCAATGCCTACGTCGGTTGAGCGTGATTCCAATCTGCGCCGCATTCAGCGATTCATCGCCAACTATGCCTTGAACCTCGACCTGGTGGCAATGATGATCTTCTCGTTGCTTCCTGTTAAGAATGGTTTGGTTTTGAGTATGGACCGCACCAACTGGAAGTTTGGAGAGTTCAACATCAATATACTCACCCTCGGTATTACCTACAAAGGTGTTCCCTTTCCATTGCTGTTCAGTCTTTTGAACAAACGGGGCAATTACACCCAAATTCGATGTATTCAAATTTTTGTCATGTACTTTTCAATTTTATTACAATATTCAGATAAAATAATACTATAATAATTGTCTGCAAAGTATTATTTTTGTAGAAAACTTTAAAGATATGAGAAAAACATTACTTGCTGCTCTCATGCTGATGCAGATGGGAGCATGGGCAAAAGTTGACTTGCCAGAAATATTGAGTGATAACATGGTATTGCAGCAACAAACCGAAGTTAAACTTTGGGGAAAAGCCAAGGCAAATGCCGAAGTAAGTATTAGTCCGTCATGGACAAACAGTATATATACTGTAAAAACCGATAATGACGGAAAGTGGTTGGCAGAGATACAGACACCATCGGCAGGCTATACACCATATACCATAACACTTTCAGACGGAGAGGTGACAACTTTGAATAATATATTGATAGGAGAGGTATGGTTCTGTTCAGGACAGTCGAATATGGAAATGCCTCTGGCAGGTTTCTGGAATTGTCCTATAGAAGATGCTAACGAGACTATAGCGACTGCTTCACAATGGAAGGGAATACGTGTCGCTACAATTGAGAAAAACGGTCAGTTAGAACCTGTAGATAGATGCAAAGGAAACTGGAAGGTAAGTAATCCGGCAAACGCATCGGCATTCAGTGCCACCGCATTCAATTTTGCAATGATGATGAACCGTGTGCTGGATATTCCTGTGGGAATAATAAACTGCAGCTGGGGAGGAAGTACCGTCGAGGGTTGGCTTCCACGTGACATTGTATTACAGTATAAGGATATAAATCTGGAGAAGGATATCCGCAAGGAAAACGGTCATGACTGGTGGCATTACATGAGTCCCACACTGATGTATAACGGTATGCTCAAACCGCTCCAGAACTACACCATCAAAGGTTTCCTGTGGTATCAGGGAGAATCAAACGTAGGCAAACATAAGACATACCACGAACGCCTGAAAACCATGGTAGAACTATGGAGAAAGGAGTGGGGGCTCGGCGAGTTGCCATTCTATTATGTAGAAATAGCTCCTTTCGGTTCAAGGGAAACAAACGGCAGTGCTTTGCTTCGCGAATCACAGTTCAAGGCACAGTCTATAATCTCTAACAGCGGAATGATTTCTACCAACGACTTGGTGGAAGAATACGAAAAGAACAATATCCACCCCAAGAACAAGACCGATGTAGGTAAACGTCTGGCATACATGGCATTGAAACGTACATACGGCTTTAAGGGAATAGAAGATATGGGACCTGTCTATAAATCAATGGAAGTGAAAGACGGTATCGCAATTCTTTCCTTCGAAAATGCAAAGGACGGTTTCAACCGTCTGAATGGTATGGAAGGATTCGAGATAGCAGGGGAGGACAAAGTGTTCTATCCGGCAGAAGCGGAAGTCTATAATAATCTTCAGATTAAGGTTAAATCGGACAAGGTAAAGAATCCTGTTGCCGTACGTTATTGTTTCCGCGATTTCAAATCGGGAAACGTAGCTAATCTTCGCGAGCTGCCTATGTATCCGTTCCGTACTGACAACTGGGAATAATACCGGTCGTGATATATAATTTAAACGCTGTTTAAACGGTATTTAAACATCATTCGAATACCGTTTGAACAGCGTTATAATTTTGTCTATTTTCGTCCGAAATCGGCAGGAATCTCTCCCCACTGGTCAGTCTGCCATTTCAGGATAGGGGTGGAGTAGGTGTTGTTCTTCAGCCAGTTCTCGGCCCTTTCTATATACCTGAACAGTTCCTCTGTTTTGGCATTCCTCACGAGATTAGTCTTGCATTTCTTCTGCTTCACCCACAGCTGTGCATTTCTGCTGTCGGAATATATAGGCATATCCAGATTTTTCTGTTTCAGCAGTGCCAATCCGTGTACAATGGCAAGGAATTCACCTATGTTATTTGTTCCATACAGAGGTCCGAAATGGAATATCTGTTCTCCTGTACGAAGATATACCCCGCGATACTCCATCATTCCCGGATTTCCGCTACATGCAGCATCTACTGCCATACATTCGAAGTTGAAATTCTCCGGCAGATTTGCTTCCTGCTTTTTTGCGGCGCTTTCTCCGCTTTTTCTTCCCGGAGGAGCCATGAACTCATGAGCAGGCGAAGCAAAGGCGTGCTCTGCTTCCTCCCTCGTATTGAAGGACTTGTAGAGCGCGCCTTTGAAACTTTTTATCTGGAGCTGGCAGTCAGTCCATGAGTCATATACTCCGGGATTGACACCTTTCCAGACTGTATAATATTTCTTTCCGGCCATTTTTACATTCTTTCAGGCACCTCTATACCAAGAAGTCCCATTGCCAGTTTTACTACCTTTCCTACGTTTTTGCTCAGTGCGAGGCGGAACACCTTGACAGCCTCATTTTCTTCGCGCAAAATACTGAAGTCGTGGTAGAACTGATTGTATTCCTTGACCAGGTCATAAGCATAGTTGGCAATGATAGAAGGATTGTAGTCGCTTCCGGCCTGTGCAACAACGTTTCTGAAGTCGGCAAGCATCTGAATCAGACCTTCTTCCTTAGTGCTTAGTTCAATACCTGTATTCAGAGTTTCAGGTATGCTGATTCCTGCTTCAGTAGCCTTTCTTAAAATAGACTGGATACGTGCGTAAGTATACTGGATAAATGGTCCTGTATTACCGTTGAAGTCAATAGATTCCTTAGGATTGAAAGTCATGTTCTTTCTGGCATCTACCTTCAGGATGAAGTATTTCAATGCTCCAAGACCTACTATGCGAGCTATATCGTCAGCCTCTTCCTTAGTCAGACCATTCAGCTTGCCAAGTTCTGCACTTGTTTCCTTTGCAGTTTCAATCATTGCTTCCATCAGGTCGTCGGCATCTACTACAGTACCTTCGCGGCTTTTCATTTTGCCTTCAGGAAGTTCAACCATACCGTAAGAGAAGTGTACAAGATCCTTACCCCATTCGAAACCAAGCTTGTCAAGCAGGATTGAAAGAACCTGGAAATGGTAGTTCTGTTCGTTACCTACAACGTAAATCATCTTGTTGATAGGGTAGTCCTGAAAACGGAGTTTCGCAGTACCGATATCCTGAGTCATATATACAGAAGTACCGTCGCCACGGAGCAGAAGCTTGTGGTCAAGTCCTTCTGCAGTAAGGTCAGCCCATACAGAACCGTCTTCTTTTTTATAGAAGAAACCTTTCTCAAGACCTTCCATAACCTTTTCCTTACCTTCCAGATAAGTTTCAGATTCGTAGTATATCTTGTCGAAGCTTACGCCCATCATCTTGTAAGTCTCGTCGAAACCGGCGTAAACCCAGTCGTTCATCATCTTCCAGAGTCCGCGTACTTCAGGGTCGTTTGCTTCCCATTTACGAAGCATTTCGCGTGCTTCAAGCATAAGTGGAGATTCTGCTTCAGCCTTAGCTTTGGCTTCTTCCTCGTTCATGCCTTCGGCCATGAATTTGGCTGTAAGTTCCTTTACCTCAGCTTTATAGTGCTTGTCGAAAGCCACATAGTAGTCGCCAATCAGGTGGTCGCCCTTCTTGCCTGACGATTCAGGAGTCTCACCGTTACCGTATTTCAGCCATGCAAGCATAGACTTGCAGATATGAATACCACGGTCGTTTACGATGTTTGTTTTAACAACCTTATTTCCGTTGGCAGCCATTACGTTTGCCAGTGCGTTACCCAACAGGTTGTTGCGCACGTGTCCTAAGTGAAGCGGCTTATTTGTGTTAGGCGATGAATACTCAATCATTACCAAAGGAGAAGCATCTGTAGCATCCTTGATTCCCCATTTTTCGTCTTTATTGATAGTGTTCAGCAGTTCCACCCAAACGCCCGATGCTATAGTAATATTCAGGAATCCCTTTATGACATTGAAGTCTGCAACTGCAGGTTCGTTATTCTTGAGATATTCTCCGATTTCCTGTGCAGTCTGTTCAGGACCTTTTTTCGACATCTTCAGGAATGGGAACACAACTAAAGTCAGATGACCTTCAAACTCTTTCTTTGTCTTCTGCAACTGTACCATTTTTTCAGGTACTTCCTGTCCGTACAACTGTTTGATACCTTCAAGTACGGCAGCTGTCAGCTTGTTTTCTATATTCATTTATATTGTGGTTTTATTGTTTCTCGGAAAAATTATTGCCACAAAGATAATGTTTTTAGATTAATTGTATAGTATTATGCTTTAAGTTTTTAGGCTGTTACTTCTTTACGTCCTTCTGTTTGTTCTTTTTTCCATTTTACAGGCGACATTCCTGTTATCATCTTGAATTGTTTACTGAAATGAGCCTGGTCGGCATATCCCGTTATTATTGCAACCTGTCCCATAGACATATCCGATGAACTCAGTATAATCTTTTTAGCTTCTGTTATTCGCATACTATGTATCCATGTATTGAAATTTAAGTTGTATGTATCGTTTATGTAATTTGAAACATATGTTCTGTTTATACCGATAAGCTTACCTAATTTTTCAATACTTATATCATGCTTCAGGTATTCCCGATTCTCTACCCAGTTGTTTATCAGAAGTCTGATTTTTATTGAATCCTTTGCTTTCCTTTTCTTGTTCCCTTCACCCATAATCCCTTGAATTTCGCTATTATAATAGATATATACCACCAATATATTTTAGTCCAAAAGTAGCCCATTGTTTACGCATCTACAAACGCGATTTTGGCGATTTGTGACTATTGTGTCCGTTGCGTGTGCTATCAAATTAAAAATAACACCTAAGTGGTATAAAAAATTCAGCCTGTATAACTGAACTGCGAAATTTATGGATTTTTATTTACTTGGAAGTCACTGAAAACCGTGATTTTAATTGTAAATCAGTGTAGAAAGCATCTTTTCGTCAAAGATTTCATTGGAAATATCCAGAAGTTCTTCCGATGTAATACGCTCTATGCGCTTGTACACTTCTTCCTTTTCTTCATAACGGTTATAATGAAGGAAACATTTACCCATGTCCAAAGCACAATTTTCGAAATTGTCCGATGCCACTCCAAGCTGGCCGATTATCTGTTTCTTGGCAGCAGAAAGACGGATATCCGTCATACGGCTGTTCCTAAGTTTTCTCAACTCCTTCATCGTAAGCTCTATACACCTGTCCTTGTCATCCTGGTCGCATCCGAAATATATGCTTAAAACTCCTGTATCGGTATAAGATATTAGATTTGATTCCACATTGTAGACCAATGCGTTTCGTTCTCTCAGAGCAATATTCAGCAGGCTGTTCATTCCCGGTCCTCCAAGGATATTGTTCAGCAGATAAAGTCCTGTTCTTTTGTTACTGTGTGCATCATAAGCTCTTGTACCAATCATGACGTGCGACTGATGTGTATCCCGGTTTATGACAATATTCTGCGGTATATACGGTTGTGGTGCAATACGTTCCGGTATTTTATCATTAAAGACTTGTACATCCTTTGTCAGTTTCTCAATGGTTCTGACTACCTTTTTGAAGTCAATATCACCCATTATGAAAAATACCATATTGCCTGTCCTATACCTGCCACGGGTAAAGCGGAGTGCATCTTCCGTACCAAAACCTCTGAGCAGTTCCGGTTTCCCGAGAATGTTTCTTCCAAGAGGATGCTCAGGGAAGATAAGTTCCTCAAAATCGTCGAATATCAGTTCGGCGGGACTGTCTTCATAGCTCTGAATCTCGTCGATAATCACCTCTACCTCTTTTTCAATCTGATTTTCGGGGAATGTGCTGTTGAAAACGATATCTGTAAGAAGCTCTGCCGCACGCATGAAATGTTCTTTCAGAAAAGCCGAGTAGACCACGGTTTCCTCCTTGTTGGTATAGGCATTCAGGTCGCCTCCCACATTCTCCATGCGGTTCAGAATATGCCATGCCTTGCGGTGGGTAGTACCTTTGAACAGAAGATGCTCTACAAAGTGGGCTATTCCCTGTTCGTTTTCCTTTTCATCGCGCGTGCCGGCATTTATGGCATATCCGCAATAGATAACATCTGTAGGGCTGGGAGAGTGTATTATTCTCAGTCCATTCTCAAGTGTATGTATTGATATCGTTTTCATAATTAAGCTTTTGTGGCTGCAAATTTAAGAAAACTTTTTGTAAAGCATTCCAAACGGAAATCATCGATTCGTAAAAATGAAAATGTTCTGACATATTCTCTAAATACAATCTATAGATATATAAATACAACTTATGTTTTTATATATATAAGTTATATTTACAAAAACATAAGTTGTATTTATAGTTTATGAACGGTTGTTTGATAGAATATAACCAGGCAAATAAAAAAACGCGAAGCCATGTATATGATGTCTCGAATTTTATAACCATATTTGTAAATAAAATTCATTTTATATGGAACGTATAGCTGTATTTTGTTCTGCATCGCAGAATATTGACGACATTTATGCTGAAAAGGCACGCGAGCTTGGTGCCTGGATGGGCGACAACGGCAAATGCCTTGTTTACGGCGGAAGCAATTCAGGACTAATGGAAGTAATTGCTGCCGCAGCAAAGGCACATGGAGCAATGGTTATGGGAGTTGTACCTACAATAGTTGAGGAACGCGGCAAGTCAAGTGATAATTGCGACGTGGTTTTCCGTACGGACAATCTGAGCGACAGAAAGGACGTAATGTTACGCGAATCCGAAGTGGCCGTAGCACTGCCGGGCGGGGTAGGGACATTGGATGAGATATTCACCGTGATGGCTTCAGCTACTATCGGCTATCATCACAAACAGGTGATATTATACAATATAAACGGGTTCTGGAACGGTGTTATTGCTTTCCTCGACGGACTGGAGAAACAGAACTTCGCACATTCGCCACTGAAGAATTTCTATAAGGTGGCAAACTCGTTTGAAGAACTGGTTAAATTGCTTCAATAAGAGTCCGGCAATCAACAACTAAAAACTAATAACTAAAAACCAACAACTTAGAGCTCAAAGATGCGAAAGATTATAGGAATAGGAGAAACCATCCTCGATATACTTTTCAGAGATGGACAACCTCAGGCGGCAGTGCCCGGAGGTTCGGTATATAATGGTATAGTATCGCTCGGAAGAATGGGCATGGATGTAACTTTCATAAGCGAAACGGGCAATGACAGGGTAGGGCAGATTATTCTTGAGAATATGCGTGAGAACGGAGTGAGGACTGACAGCGTAAATGTCTTTCCTGACGGGAAATCACCGGTGTCATTGGCTTTCCTGAACGAAAGAAACGATGCGGAGTATATCTTCTACAAGGATTATCCCAAGTTGAGGCTTGATGTGAAGATGCCCGAGATAGAGAAGGATGACGTTCTGATGATAGGGTCATATTATGCCATATCGCCTTTGTTGCGCAACAAGGTGAAGGAAGTGATGGATAAGGCTAAGGAAAACGGGGCAATAATATACTATGATGTGAATTTCAGAAGCAATCACGTGACTGAGGCTATAAAGCTGATGCCTACCGTGCTTGAAAACTTCGAATATGCAGATATCCTGCGTGGTTCGACTGAGGATTTTCAGAATCTGTTCAAGATAAACGAACCTGACAAGGTTTATAAGAACAACGTTGGTTTCTATTGCAAGAACTTCATCTGTACGGATGCCGACAAGGATATTCATCTGTACACACGTAATTTCGCGAAAACATATGGCATTGCTCCCATAGAAACAGTAAGTACAATAGGGGCAGGGGATAACTTCAATGCCGGTGTGGTGTACGGACTTATAAAGAACAATATAGGCAAAGACGATTTACAGGGACTTTCGGAAGCCGACTGGGATAAGATAATACGCTGCGGCATTGACTTCAGCGCTGAAGTGTGCCGCAGTGTACATAATTCTGTTTCTAAAGAGTTTGCTGCTGCATACCGCTGACAATCTTCTTTACTTCGTTCTGGAAGGCTATGAAACCGCCTCCCAGAACGCGGTTGCCGTCGTAGAATACGGCCGACTGTCCAGGAGTGATAGCCGATGCCTCGCTGCTGAAATGTACCATTATGCGTCCGTCGTCGAGTAGGGTAGCAGTGCATGGAATAGGCTTGCTTCTGTAGCGTATTCTAACCGAAAGTTCCGGGCACGTCAATATCTCGTTGATATCGGCAGCATTGATATCTTCTACAAGCATATATTCAGTCTTGAGCTGCTCTGCATCGCCCAGCATTACGGTGTTCTTCACAGGGTTTATTTTCAGCACATAAGCAGGCTTTCCGAGCGCTATCTCCAGGCCTTTGCGCTGACCTATGGTATAATAGGCAAACCCCTTATGCTGGCCTAATTTCAGTCCCTTGCTATCGACAAACCATCCAGGACCTATCTTCTCGTCTATGTCCGGACAGTGCTCTTTAAGGAACTCTCTGTAATCCTTGTCGATAAAGCATATCTCCATGCTTTCTCCGCCTTTTGCCTTGGCTTCAAAGCCTTTCGATGCAAGGTATTCCCTTACCTCTACTTTAGTCATTCCACCAAGCGGAAACATCATTCTTCGGAGTATCTCCTGAGGGAGTTTCCAGAGGAAATACGACTGGTCTTTGGTACTGTCGTCACCTGTGAGGATGTATCTGTTGCCGTTTCTTTCCTCCATGCGGCAGTAATGCCCTGTGGCAATGTAGGCACAGTTTGTTCTGTCTGCCCATTCACACAGTATTCTTTCCTTGAACAGCGGGTTGCACATCACGCATGGGTTAGGCGTGCGGCCGCTCATATACTCGTCGATAAAATACTTCACTATCACCTGTTTGAACTCCTCGCGCACGTCTGCCACATGATGTTCTATACCAAGACGATTGGCCAGCTCGCGTGCCTCAAGAACAAAGTTCGGCTCTTCCTGTTCCGGAGTAGAGAACTGTGATGCAATGTCCCATGTGCGCATGGTTACTCCCACTACCTCGTATCCTTTTTCCTGCAGCATGATGCATGTGGCAGAACTGTCTATTCCGCCGCTCATTCCTACAAGTACTCTCTTTTCTCTTTCTTTCATACTCAGTGTCATTTTGTCTTATATAACAGAATGCATAGCAAAGATGTTTATCCGTATATGCCTGACTATACTTATTTTATGAACTTTTTGGCTACCTTATGATATGTATCGAGGTTTACTCCAAGTTTTTCGCCAAGCTCTATCATATCGAACAGCATTCCCTGTATCTCAGACTGATGTCCTCTTGCGATATCCTTCTGCATCGAGGCTGTGCTGTGAGGGTCAAGCTTGTCTATTACCTTCAGATTGTACTCCACAGGGTCTTCAGGGAAGGCTACACCAAGGCGACGGCCTATCTCTGCACTCTCTGTAGACAGTCCTATGAATGTATCGCGTACCTCTCCTTCGTGCTGCACTTCACCCATAGGAACATCGTGATAAGCACCGGTACAGGCCATGGCAGATATGAATGCCCATTTGATGAATGTGTCGCGGTTGATATCGTCCGAAACATCGACTTTGATACCGCATTTACGCAGAGTATCGGCTATTTCTTCCAACCTTTCTGTGGCAACTCCCTGTTCAGGACGTGCACCGAACACAAGACGGAAAATCTTTCCCATCTGAGTAATCTCACCTTCTCCCGATACGAAACCTACTATGTAGATACATCCGTCGAGGACTTTCACCGATGGAGCAAGGCGGCCTATTCTCGGACCTGTGCCATAAACATTAAGTATCGGAATGACAAGTGTGTCCGGTGTGGAAGCGCGTTCGAGGACATCTTTTATAGAGTCGATGGAATATCCCTTAACGCATACGAAGATAACGTCGGCCTTGTCATTGTATTCCTCTGATGTACAGGCTTTCACTTTCAGAAAGTGTTCTCCCTTAAGGTTGGATTTCAGGTGCAAACCGTATTTGCGGATTGCTTCGAGATGTGCACCGCGTGCTATACAGGTGACATCCTCACCGTTTAAAGCCAAAAAACCGGCGATGCTGCCTCCAACGCCGCCGGTTCCTATGATTAGATATTTCTTTTGCATATATAATTGTGATTATACATTGAATCTGAAGTGCATGATGTCGCCATCCTGAACTACATAGTCCTTACCTTCCACACTCATCTTGCCGGCTTCTTTTACAGCCGTTTCCGATCCATACTTGATATAATCTTCATACTTGATAACTTCAGCACGGATAAAGCCTTTCTCGAAGTCTGTGTGGATTACACCTGCACACTGTGGAGCCTTCCATCCCTTGCGGTATGTCCAGGCTCTTACTTCCAGTACTCCGGCTGTGATATATGTTTCAAGATCAAGCAGCTTGTAGGCAGCCTTGATAAGGCGTGCCACACCAGATTCTTCCAGGCCTACTTCATGAAGGAACATCTGACGGTCTTCGTAAGTTTCAAGTTCGGCGATATCTGCCTCAGTCTTTGCTGCAACGATAAGGATTTCTGCGTTTTCGTCTTTTACAGCTTCACGCACCTGCTCAACGTATTTGTTGCCGTTTACTGCACTTGCTTCGTCTACATTACATACATATAGTACAGGTTTGCTTGTGATGAGGAACAGTTCTCTTGCTATCTTCTGTTCGTCTTTTGTTTCGAACTGTACTGTACGTGCCGATTTTCCCTGTTCAAGAGCTTCCTTGTATTGTACAAGTACTTCATAAGTCTGTTTTGCAACTTTGTCACCGCCTGTCTGTGCCTGTTTCTGGACTTTCTGTATGCGGCTTTCAATAGTTTCAAGGTCTTTCAGCTGAAGTTCTGTATCTATGATTCCCTTATCGCGTACAGGGTCTACACTTCCGTCTACGTGAGTTACGTTTTCGTCATCAAAGCAACGCAAAACGTGTATGATAGCGTCAGTCTCACGTATGTTTGCAAGGAACTTGTTTCCTAATCCTTCGCCTTTGCTGGCTCCTTTTACAAGTCCGGCAATATCAACGATTTCAACGGTTGTTGGAACGATACGCTGAGGATTTATAAGTTCTGCCAGTTTGTTCAGACGTTCGTCCGGAACAGTGATAACACCTACGTTAGGTTCGATAGTACAGAAAGGGAAATTGGCTGCCTGAGCCTTTGCATTAGATAAGCAATTGAAAAGTGTCGATTTACCTACGTTTGGCAATCCGACAATACCGCATTGTAGTGCCATAAATATATATATAAGTTTTTTATTTTTAGATTTAAAACTTTGCAAAGGTACTTATTTTATTCAAGTTTCGCAAGTATGTGAAACTTTCAGAATTTAAAGCAGTTATTTATTTCAGTTCATTACTATAATAGCACAAAAAAAAGAGGCAATCCGAAACCGGATTGCCTCTATGAAAGAGAGATTTATTTTATTTTTTGTCAGCTATTCTTTCTATTTTACTTATCCATTGTAACTGTCATGTCAGGAATAAGGATGAATGCGCCCTTTTTGCTATTCCATTTGTAGTATTCTGTTGTGACGCTCTTGCTATCGTATGTATAGCAGATTTTCAAGTCATTTACCCAACAGTTGTCCTCTGCATTCCATTTCTGTGACATATTTTCAGTCATCTGGTTGTTTGCATCATACTTATAATTGTATTTCATATATTTAGTAAGCAGATTGTTGTCCATCTTATAGACTGTTTCTGCAACTTTCACTCCGTTAACTTCTTCAGCATTGTAAATCAAGTTGTTATTCAACTTGGCAGCTGAAATAGTAGCATTGGCGATAAAAACTGTTACAATTACTAACAAGGTTTTGATAAAATTCATAGCTTTCATATCTTTAATATTTTAGGTTTAACTTACAATTTGTTTTTGATTACGATGCAAATATAGATATTATTTCTATATCTTGTATGGTTTTACCCAAAAACTTAGCTTGAAATTAGCAAAATGTTAGTTATTTAACTTTAGTTTACAGTTTGATTATATTAATGTGCTTCAAGCCAATTTTGACCCCAACCACAGTCTGCAAGCAAAGGTACTTTCATTTTGTAAGCAGCCTCCATTTCCGATATCACAATTTGTTGTACTTTTTCTTTTTCTTCTCTCAATACGCTGAAATTGAGTTCGTCGTGTACCTGGAGTATCATTTTCGACTTGATACCCTCGTCCATGAATCTTTTGTATATTCTCACCATGGCTACCTTTATTATATCGGCTGCACTACCCTGAATAGGTGCATTGATTGCATTTCGTTCGGCATATCCTCTTACAACGGCATTTCTTGAATTTATGTCAGGAAGATACCTTTTGCGCTTGAATATTGTCTCTATGTAACCTTTATCCCTTGCAGAACGCACACTTTCTTCCATATAGGCCTTAACCTTAGGATAGTTTTCGAAATATCCGTCGATAAGTTCTTTTGCTTCCTTACGTTCTACATTCAGTCGTTCGGCAAGACCGAAGACAGATATACCATATATAATACCGAAGTTTGCAGTCTTGGCCTTGCTTCGCTGCTCTCTGGTCACATCTTCGATGTTTACTTTATATATCTTTGCAGCAGTAGCAGCATGGATATCCTGTTCCTCCCTGAATGCCTCAATCATGTTTTCATCTTCACTCAGGTGTGCCATTATTCTAAGCTCTATCTGTGAATAGTCGGCAGAGAAGAACTCGCAACCGTCGTCCGGGATGAATGCTTTTCTTATCTCCTTTCCGTCATCATCCCTAATAGGGATATTCTGCAGGTTAGGATTGCTTGAGCTTAATCGTCCTGTAGCCGTTACAGTCTGATTGAAAGATGTGTGTATTCTTCCGGTCTTCGGATTGATAAGTTCAGGCAGGGAATCAATGTATGTACTTAGCAGTTTCTTCAATCCTCGATAGTCGAGAATCTTTTCCACTATCTGATGTTTGCCTTTCAGGCTTTCCAGAACCTCCTCGGATGTTACATACTGGCCTGTTTTGGTTTTCTTTGCCTTTTCTACAATCTTCAGTCTGTCGAAGAGTACCTCACCGACCTGCTTTGGTGAAGACACGTTGAATTCCATTCCGGCAAGCTTGTAAATCTCTTCTTCTATTTCGCGCATTCTTATGGTGAAATGTTTTGAGGTTTCCTTAAGTGCTTCGGTGTCTATTCTTACTCCGTTTCTTTCGATATAAGCAAGTACCGGAACCAAAGGCATTTCTATTTCTTCAAACAGTTCCTTTACTCCGTTGGTTTCAAGTTCCTTTTCAAGAATATTCTTTAGTTTGAGAGTAACGTCTGCATCCTCGCACGCGTATTTATATATATCAGTAGGAGAGAGGTCGCGCATGTTACGCTGATTCTTTCCCTTGGCACCAATCAGTTCTTCTATTTTTATGGTGTCATATTTCAGGTACACTTCTGCCAGATAGTCCATGCCATGATGCAGTTCAGGCTGCAACACATAGTGTGCAATCATGGTATCGAACATTTTTCCTTTTATAGTGATACCATAGTTGCCAAGAACCATCATATCATATTTTATGTTCTGTCCAACCTTTAGAGAATTTTCATTTTCAAAGACAGGCTTGAATTTGTCTACCAACTTTTGTGCTTCTTCTCTGTCTTTCGGTACAGGAACGTAAAAAGCACTGTTTTCGTCGTAACTGAAGCTCATTCCCACCAGTTCTGCACTCATTGCATCGGTGTCAGTCGTCTCCGTATCTAAACTGAGAATATCCTTTGTAAGGATTATTCTTAAAAAATCATCTATTTTCTCCTCTGTATCAATCAGTTGATAGTCGTAGCTGATGTCTTCAAGCCTTCTGAGATTTGAATTTTTCTGTTCAACTGTATTATCGTCAGCAAAAAATCCAAAGAGATCGCCTTGAAGAGGCTGCTTTTCCTGTACTGGTTTGGCTGATGTTTTTTTCTCATTCTTGAAAACTCTGTCAAGCAAGGAACGGAACTCCAATTCCTCAAAAATACTTCTGAGTTTTTCCTCGTCCGGAGTCTCGCGCTTCAATGACTCCAAGTCAAGTTCGATAGGAACATCTGTCTTTATGGTTGCAAGAAATTTTGAGAAACGTATCTGTTCGATATTCGCTTCCACTTTTGTCTTGATTGCCCCTTTCAGCTGGTCAGTGTGTTCAAGAAGATTCTCGATACTTCCAAATTCAGAGATAAGTTTCTGTGCGGTTTTCTCGCCGACCCCAGGACATCCCGGTATATTGTCCGACGAGTCGCCCATAAGTCCTAACATATCGATTACCTGACTGGTAGAATCTATATTGAATTTGGCCTTTACTTCCTCTATACCCATTATGTCGAACTCCTTGTCGCCATACTTTGGTCTGTACATGAATACATTTTCGCTCACTAACTGGCCATAGTCTTTGTCGGGAGTCATCATATAAGTAGTGATGCCTCTCTTCCCGGCTTCAGTGGCAAGTGTTCCGATAACATCGTCAGCTTCATATCCCGGAACTTCAAGGATAGGAATCCTGTAGGCTCTGATAATATCCTTTATAATAGGTACAGACTGTCTGATAGCCTCAGGCGTTTCTTCTCTCTGGGCCTTGTATTCCTTATATGCCTCGTGTCTGAATGTCGGGCCTGAAGGGTCGAATGCTACACCTATATGGGTAGGCGATTCTTTTTTCAGCACATCTTCAAGTGTATTTACAAAACCTAATATAGCAGATGTGTTGAAGCCTTTTGAGTTGATTCTTGGGCTTTTGATTAATGCATAATAAGCACGGTAGATTAATGCATAAGCATCGAGTAGAAAAAGTTTATCCATATAGTGTGAATTAATAATGAAATTTCATGTAAAAGTACAAAAAAATACCATATTCCCCGTTTTATTATTACTTTTGTACACTAATTTATTCCCGATGGACAGAGTAGATATTATAAAACAGCCTATTATACATGAATTAGAAGCTTTCAGAGAGCTATTTATATCATCATTGAAAAGTGATAATCCACTTCTTGACAATGTTCTTTCATATATAAAGAATAGAAGCGGAAAGATGATGAGGCCCATATTGGTTATGCTTATAGCCAAGACATATGGTATAATTGATGATTCTGTAAGACACGTTGCTCTGTCGCTTGAACTTCTTCATACAGCAAGTCTGGTTCACGATGATGTGGTGGACGAAAGCAGTGAGCGAAGAGGGCAGCAGTCTGTAAATGCTGTTTACAATAACAAACTGTCTGTGTTGGTAGGCGATTATATCCTGGCAACCTGTCTGAAACATGCATCCCTGACAGGAAACATCAAGCTTGTGGAATTAGTTTCCAATCTCGGTCAGGAGCTTTCGCTGGGAGAGGTTATTCAGCTCGCCAACTTGTCAAACAAACAGTTTTCTGAAGACGATTATTTCAATGTTATACGCAGAAAAACCGCTGCATTGTTTACTGCTGCTGCAGAATGTGGAGCGGTAGCTGTAGGTGCTTCTGAAAAAGACGCGAAAAGCGCAGCTGCTTTTGGAGAGATGCTCGGTATAGCTTTCCAGATAAAGGATGACATATTTGATTATTATGACGACGATGCCATAGGAAAACCTACCGGAAATGATATGGCTGAAGGTAAACTGACTCTCCCTGCTATATACGTCCTGAACAAGATGAATGATAAGGCCCTCAATGATGTTGCATTACGAATCAGAGGAATGGAGGCTACAAAGGATGAAATAAGCTCTTTTGTTGAAACGGTAAAGAAAGAGGGTGGGATAGAGTATGCTGAAAAGGTAATGCGCGATTATCGCGACAAGGCTCTATCCGTATTGCCGGAGTATATGCCGCAAGATATCAGAGATGCTCTGACGGCTTATATAGATTATGTAATAGACAGGAAAAAATAATAAAAAAGGACGGTCACCCGTCCTTTTTTAATGCCCGTATAGCAAGGTTAGAACAACTTGATATCCTCTTCTTGAATTTCAGAAAGCAGAAGATTTGCAATGCGGCTTGTACCGATTCGGAACAGTCCTTCGTTCAGCCATTCTTCACCTAACACCTCTTTTGCTATAGTGTAATACTTCAGTGCATCTTCCACAGTGTTTATTCCTCCGGCAGCCTTAAAACCTATTTTAATGCCTGTTTCGAGGAAGTATTCCTTAATAGCCTTACACATTACGAAAGCTGTTTCCGGAGTTGCTCCTACGCTTTCTTTTCCGGTAGAAGTCTTTATGAAATCCGCACCGGCATACATAGTCAGAATGGCAGCCTTCTTTATGTTTGAAGCACTTCCCAATACACCTGTTTCAAGAATGACTTTCAGTGTCTTTTCTCCGCATACAGCCTTCAGCTCCTCTATCTCATCGCACATCCCTTCATAATCTCCATTAAGAAATTTGCCTACAGGCATTACGATGTCTATTTCGTCAGCACCGGCATGTATTGCCATGGCTGTTTCAGCTACCTTCACTTCTGTAAAAGTCTGAGAAGACGGGAATCCGCCGGATACGCATGCTATTTTTACATCGTCTGCCTCAAGTGCGTCGTTCACGATTTCAGCCATGTTGGGGTAGATGCAGATTGCAGCTACATTTTTCATGTCAGGATATTTGTCGGCAAACTCGTTTACTTTTTCAGTAAGTTTCAGAATGCTTTCTTCGCTGTCAGTACATTTCAGGCTTGTAAGGTCTACGCTGTTTAATAAAAATTTCTTTACATCTTTTGTATTATTCTCATGGAGATATTTGTTCAGAATATTCTCTGTTGTGTAGGCCACCTCATCATCTTTAAGGGCTGTGTTATACTTGTTGAGTGCCTCTGTATATTTATCGCTTGTAGGCATCTCATGTTCATGCTCGTGGTCATGTTCCTGTTCAAAATCGTAGATGTTTTCTTCGTTGTAACTCATAAGCATTATAGTTTTGGATTGTTTTTATGTCTGTCTTTATCTCTTGAAGTTTTCTTTTCGATATTCTTCTTGAATGCTTCCGTAAGGTTCACGCCTGTCTGATTTGCCAGGCACAACAGTACCCATAGCACATCAGCCATTTCGTCTGCCGGGTCCTGATTTTCGCCTTCCTTGAACGACTGGTCGCCGTACTTTCTTGACATCACTCTGGCCAGTTCTCCCACTTCTTCAGTCAGGACTGCCATATTTGTCAGCTCGCTGAAGTATCTTACTCCGTATTCCTTTATCCAGTTATCAACTGTTTTCTGGGCTTCATCAAGTGTCATATTTACTCCTTATTTTTTGAATCCATCCATATAGTTACAGGACCGTTGTTAAGCAGTTCAACTTTCATGTCTGCTCCAAATTCCCCGGTACCTACTTCCTTGCCCAATGCCTTGCTTACTTCGCTACAGAAGTATTCATAGAGTGGGATAGCAGTTTCGTGTCCGGCTGCTCTGATGTATGACGGTCTGTTTCCTTTCTTTGTAGAAGCCATCAGAGTGAACTGGCTTACGATTAGAATCTCACCGTTTATGTCCATTATGGATTTGTTCATAACACCGTTCTCATCGTCGAATACTCTCAGTCCGATAACCTTCTTGCACAGCCAGTCGGCATCCTCTTTCGTGTCGGCTTCCTCAATACCTACAAGTATCATAAAACCTTCCTTGATAGCCGATTTGCACACACCGTTTATGGTAACGGATGCATGGCTTACTCTCTGTATAACTAATCTCATATTGTAGTAAAATTATTCCTTGTTTAATTTCTCTTTTACGGCCTTTGCTGAGGCTTCACCCACCACTTTGGATAATTCCTCTATGTTGGCTTCCTTTATTCGTCTGACGCTCTTAAAAGCCTTCAGAAGCGCTGTTTTCTTTTTCTCTCCGATACCCTTGATATTATCAAGTGCAGATGCTATCTGGCTCTTGCTTCTCTTGTCGCGATGGAAGGTAATGGCAAACCTGTGTACCTCGTCCTGGATGTTTTCAAGCAGATGGAATAGGGGAGTTCCCTGTTTTATTCCTATGGTCTGCGGTGGGAATCCTGCAAGTACTTCAGATGTTCTGTGGCGGTTGTCTTTTGCCAGTCCAACGATTGGTATATTCAGGTGAAGTTCGTCTTCTATCACTTGTCTTACAACTTCCATCTGGCCTTTACCACCGTCTGTCAGAATAACGTCCGGCAATTCACCCTGCTCGTCCAATATACGTGTGTATCTTCGTCTTACCACCTCCTGCATTGAAGCGTAATCGTCCGGTCCTTCCACAGTCTTTATTATGTATTTTCTGTAGTCTTTCTTGCTCGGTTTCGCTTTCTTGAAAACCACGCAGGCTGCTACTGCATCCGACCCCTGAATGTTCGAATTATCGAAACATTCTATGTGGACAGGCATTTTCTCCAGATGAAGCTGCTCCTGGATTTCCTTCATCAGTCTTACGCTTCTTTGTTCCGGATTAAGCTTTTCTGCCTGTTTCAGACGGTCCACCTTATACTGTTTTACGTTCAGTATGGACAGCTCCAGAAGATGCTTCTTGTCGCCTCTTTGCGGCACTGTGAATGTCACTCCGTTCATCTCCATATCCAGTTCAAACGGAACGATTATTTCCTTCGATTTGCTCTGATATCTTTCGCGCATTTCCACAATACCCAACTGCAGAAGCTCCTCTTTCGTCTCGTTCATCCGCACTTTATATTCGAATGTGAAGGCCTGGTTTATGCATCCGTTCGTGATGTGCAGATAGTTGATATATGCCACACCCTCGTCGGTTTCTATAGAGAATACATCAATATTATGCAGCACAGAACTTACCACCTCGCTCTTCGATCTGTAGCTTTCCACAAGGTCGTATTTCAGCTTTATTTTATGAGCCTCTTCAAACTTCAGTTCGCTTGCCAGCTTCTGCATCTCGTCCATCAGCATATCGCTTATGATGCGCGTATTGCCTTTCAGAATCTCTTTTATCTCTGCTATCTGCTTCATGTATTCTTCATGGCTTTGAAGTCCTATGCATGGCCCTTTGCAGTTCTTGATATGATATTCCAGGCAAACCTTGAATTTCCCTTGTGATATGTTTTCCGGCGTAAGAGCCAGATGACAGGTGCGCAGATTGTATAGCTTCTTTATCAGTTCCAATACAGCCATCATTGAAGGAACATGGCTGTACGGACCGAAGTAGGTGCCTTCTTTTCTGATTATCTTTCGTGTCTTGAAAACACGTGGAAAATACTCGTTGCTGATACAGATGGAAGGGTAGCTCTTGTCGTCTTTAAGCAGAACGTTGTATCGTGGCTTGTATTTCTTGATAAGGTTATTTTCCAGCAGTAATGCATCCTCTTCAGAATTTACTACGATGTATTTTATATCCGCAATTTTGGTTACCAGAATCCTTGTCTTTGCAGACTGGTGTTCCTTGGCAAAATACGAATATACACGCCTCTTAAGATTCTTTGCCTTGCCCACATAGATGATGGTACCTTCCGTATTCAGGTATTGATAAATCCCCGGACTGTCCGGCAGGTTCAAGACAATTCCCCTAAGGTAGTCGCTCGTTTTAAGTTCCTCTTTCGAATCCATTATTGCTGAAAAATGATTTAGAGTTCAAGTATCGTTGTAACATCAACATCAGAAGGGAAGGCCTTTCTTCCGTTAAGGTCTTTCAGCTCTATAACGAAGTTGATGTATGTTTCTTTTGCTCCGGCTTTCTTCACCAGTCTGTGTGTGGCAGCCATAGTTCCACCTGTAGCAAGAAGGTCATCGTGAAGCAGTACTACATCGTCTTCGCTGATGGCATCCTTGTGAAGCTGGATAGTATCAGTTCCGTATTCCTTTTCGTAAGTTTCTTCTATAACCTCTGCAGGAAGTTTTCCCGGCTTGCGGGCCATAATAAATCCGGCACCAAGTCTTGCAGCCAAGGCACCTCCAAGGATAAATCCTCTTGACTCTATGCCTACCACTTTAGTGATGCCTTTATCCTTGTACATCTCGTACAGTTCGTCTATCAGGCTGCTAAGGCACTCGCTGTTTTTGAATAGGGTAGTAACGTCGTAGAACAGTATTCCAGGCTTTGGAAAATCCGGAATCTCACGAAGGTTCTTTCTTAAAGTTTCTTTGTTCATTGATTTGGGTTTTATTTGTTCATGCCTTAAAGTTTTACGTTAACCACGCTTTAAACTTTAAGGCGTTTTCCTTTATTTACAGTGATTTACGGGTAATCCTTAAACAAATTGTTTCACGTGAAACATAGCTTTTAGCGTCCCATAAGTACTAACAGTACGTTGATGTCGCTTGGGGATATACCCGGTATTCGGCTTGCCTGAGCCAATGTTTCAGGGTCTATCTTCTTTAGCTTCTGTCTTGCCTCGGTAGATAGTGATTGGAGAGTGTCATAGTCGAACTTGCCTTTTATCTTTATTGACTCCAGACGGTGTATCTTGTCGGCTATCATTCTCTCGCGGTCGATGTATCCCTTGTATTTTATCTGTACTTCAGCAGCCTCAATAATCTCTTCCTTGCGGTCTTCTATTCTGTCGAGTACAGCCTTGAATGCCGGCACAAGAGGGGCGATGTTTTCTATCGTAATCTGTGGGCGGTTTATCAGGTCTATTAGCTTACACCCGTGAACCAGTCTTGCAGTTCCTAATGCTTCCAGACCATCGTTTATCTTGTCGGCCTTGATAGAGTAGGTCTTGGTGAATTCCACTATCTTCTCTATCTCTTCACGCTTCTTGCAGAGGATGTCGTATCTGTCCTGTTTTGCAAGTCCGAGCTTATAAGCTTTTTCTGTAAGTCTGAAGTCGGCATCATCCTGTCTCAGCAAGATTCTGTATTCGGCTCTCGAAGTAAACATACGATAAGGTTCGTCCACGCCTTTTGTCACAAGGTCGTCTATCAGTACGCCGATATAGGCTTCGTCTCTTCCCAATACGAAAGGCTCTCCGCCATGACAATTGATATGAGCATTGATACCTGCAATGATACCCTGACCGCCTGCTTCCTCGTAACCGGTAGTACCGTTCACCTGACCTGCAAAGAACAGGTTCTTGACGATTTTTGATTCGAGCGTATGCTTGAGTTGGGTAGGGTCGAAGTAGTCGTATTCTATTGCATATCCCGAGCGGTAAAGCACTACATCCTTAAAGCAAGGAATCTTCTTCAGAGCCTCAAACTGGATTTCCATAGGTAGGGAAGAGGAGAACCCGTTGAGGTAGAGTTCCTGTGTTGTTTCTCCTTCCGGTTCCAGGAAAAGCTGGTGCTGCGGTTTGTCCGGGAAAGTTACGATTTTCGTTTCTATACTCGGGCAGTAGCGAGGACCGATACTCTGGATTTGTCCGTTGTAAAGAGGGGAGTCCGCCAGTCCGTTTCTCAGTGTGGCATGAACTTCCTCGTTAGTAAAACAAGTCCAGCACTGAAGTTGTTTAAGCTGTCTTGGTTCGCTTATGAATGAAAATCTGTGGAAATCATTCTCGCCGTCCTGAGTCTCCATGAGGTCGAAGTGTACGCTTCTTGCGTCTATTCTCACTGGTGTACCTGTCTTCATTCTTCCGGCAGTGATGCCATGTCTGGTTATAGACTCAGTAAGATGATAAGAGGCAGGCTCTGCGCAACGTCCTCCGGCGAGCATCTTGCGTCCTATGTGCATAAGTCCGTTGAGGAACGTACCCGCTGTGAGAACAATACATTTGGCATAGAATGTCACGCCCCAGCAAGTGGTCAGTCCTTTAACTTCCCCGTTCTCGATTATAAGTTCTTCCACTGTGTCCTGCCATATATGCAGGTTAGGAATGTTCTCAAGAATCTCTCTCCATGCCCATATGAATTTTCCTCTGTCGCATTGCGCGCGAGGGCTCCACATGGCAGGACCTTTCGAGCGGTTCAGCATTCGGAACTGTATGGCAGTCTTGTCTGTCACCAATCCCATGTATCCGCCCAAAGCGTCAATCTCTCTTACTATCTGTCCCTTTGCAATACCACCTACCGCAGGGTTGCAGCTCATCTGTGCAATCTTGTTCATGTCCATTGTTATCAGACATGTCTTGGAGCCAAGATTGGCTGCTGCCGCAGCAGCTTCACAACCTGCATGACCGGCACCGATTACAATAACGTCGTACTTAAATTCCATTGAATTATGATGTTTGTTACTGGTTGCAAAATTAGTGAAAATTATCGTTGTTTTCCCCCCTTACAAATATCATTTAACAAAGTAGGGCGAGAAATTCTCGCCCTACCTATTTTCGTTCTAATTATTTCATTTCCTTAAGCATATCCAGTGCCTTGTTCTCTGCCGCTTCCATTATCTCTCTTTCTCCCGGTCCCTTGTCGTTTATTCCGCACAGGTGCAGGATTCCGTGGATAATAACGCGGTGCAGTTCCGTATCGTATTCCGCACCGAACTGTTCAGCATTCGTCCTTACTGTGTCAAGGCTGATAAACAGGTCGCCTGATATTCGCTTGCCTTCGCAATAGTCGAAAGTGATGATGTCAGTGTAATAATCATGTTGCAGATACTGTCTGTTCACCTCCAGAATCTTCTCGTCCGAGCAGAAGATGTAGGCAATCTCTCCTACGCGCAAACCGTACGAGGCGGCTACTGCCTTTATCCATTCTGTAGTTTCTCTTTTTTTGATGTCGGGCATTTCAACCCCGTCTGTCTGATAAGTTATCATATGTCGTTTTTTTATTTATAGAATCCTTTTTTTGCGTGTCTGAACGCCTCAAAAAAAACGCCTCGTCATTTCATTCAAAATGCTTCGTCGTTTTTATTAAAATGACGAAGCGTTTTATCCGAAGAATAAATAGCATATAAATATGGCTGAAATTATTCCTGCCAAGTCTGCCAATAATCCGCAAGGAACAGCATGTCTTGTCTTGCTTATTCCTACACTTCCGAAATAAACGGCAAGGATATAGAAAGTGGTATCTGTAGAGCCTTGGAAGATACAAGCCATACGTCCTACGAACGAATCTGCACCGTATGTTGTCATTGCATCAACCATGAGTCCGCGGGCACCGCTTCCGCTCAATGGCTTCATAATAGCAGTAGGCAGTGCCGCTACAAATTCGCTGTCTATTCCGCACCAGCCGACCAATGTGGCTACTCCGTTGATGATATAATCCATGCTTCCCGAAGCGCGGAACACCCCTATCGCTACAAGTATGGCTACCAGATATGGTATGATTCTTACGGCTGTGGTAAATCCTTCTTTCGCACCCTCAACAAACGCATCGTAAACATTTACTTTCTTGCGTATTCCTGCAAGAATAAAACCGATAATAATCAGAAACAGAAATACATTTGCAGTCGTAGTGGAATATACGTCAATCATCTCTCTTGAAAGCGTGGTGAAAAAATATATTATACCTGCTATGAACAGGCTGGCTCCACCTAGGAACAGCAGTATAGTTCTGTTCAGAAGATTGATTTTCTGATAAACGCTTATTGCGATAATACCTGCCAGGGTTGAAAAGAACGTAGCAAGCAGTATCGGTACGAATACATCTGTAGGCTGTGCGGCTCCAAGTTGCGCTCTGTAAACCATTATGCTTATCGGAATAATGGTAAGTCCGGAGGTATTCAGCACAAGGAACATTATCATTGGATTGCTTGCAGTGTCCTTTTTTGTGTTCAGCTCCTGAAGTCCTTCCATAGCTTTCAGTCCTAACGGAGTGGCGGCATTGTCCAGTCCCAGCATATTGGCTGCAAGATTCATGAATATACTTCCTGTCACAGGATGTCCTTTGGGTATATCGGGAAACAGCTTCGTGAACAGCGGACTCAGTACCTTTGAGAACATATTTATCACTCCCCCAAGTTCCCCTATTTTCATAATACCGAGCCATAAAGACAACACCCCTGTCAGTCCCAATGAGATGTCGAAAGCTGTCTTAGCCGAGTCGAATGTAGAATTGATGATAGCCGGAAAAACACCTGTATCGCCCATAAAGACAAGTCTTACTGCTGCCACTATGAATGCAATAAGGAAAAATGCTATCCAGATGTAGTTCAATACCATAAATCGTTTATCGTTTTTTGGTTATAAATCAGTTAGAAAAATCTTTTACAAAAATAAGTATTTTAATCAGAAAAAGATAATTTTGCCGTTACTTAAACTCACAAACTTAAAAACTTACAAACTCATAAACATATGTTCAAGTTTAAATATTTCCGTTGGACCCTGCTCCTGCTGCTCTTTCTGTTTGTAATTCTTTCGTCATTGAATGTCGGTGTCGCAGAGTTTTATTCACGTAGCATTTATCCGGCATTGTCATATGTGCTTTCTGCATTATCATCCGTTGTGCCGTTTTCTCTTGATGAGATAGGTGTCTTACTGATGATATTGTCGGTCGTAGTATTTCCGTTTGTATGGCGGATACGCAGAAAACAGAAATGGAGAACGGTTCTATTGCGTGAGGCAGAAATACTTTTATGGATATACGTGTGGTTTTATATCGGTTGGGGAATAAACTATTATCGTGAGAGTTTTTTCACAAGAGCCGGTGTTTCTCCTGCTAAATACGATGAACAGCGTTTTAAAGATTTTCTGTATTCATATACCGACAGTCTGAACAGATACTGTTGCAATATTGATACCGTATCTGCTGAGCAAGTACAAGAAGAGATAAAATTATCTTACAAAAAAGTTTCTGATGTCTATGGGCTTACCACTCCCCGTTCGTTTCAGCATCCAAAGATACTTCTTTTCAATTCCCTTTATTCCGGTTGCGGTGTTCTCGGGTTTATGGGACCGTTCTTTTCTGAGTCGCATATCAATATGCAGATTACCCCATTTGAGTATCCTTTCACATATGCTCACGAACTTTCCCATCTTTTGGGAATAAGTAGCGAGGCAGAAGCAAATCTTTGGGCATATCAGACTTGTCTCCTTTCTTCCGATGCGGAGATTAAGTACAGCGGTTATTTCGGACTCTTTCCATACGTGCTGATGAATGCGCGAGGTCTGTTGAATGAAGAGGATTATAAAAATTGGATTTCCAGTGTTCGGCCGGAAGTGATAAACCAGTATAAGGAGAAGCGCGAGCATTGGTCCTCTCTCTATAGTCCGTTGCTTGGCGAGATTCAGTCGGCAATGTATGAATTTTATCTGAAGGGTAACAGAATTTCGTCCGGACAGAAAAATTATGCCGAGGTTATCGGTCTTTTGTTGTCGTTGCCCGATGAAGGTGTAAAAATGCTTGCTGAGAATTAAAAAAATCGGGTATCAGTACGTGATGACTCTGATTTTTTAATTCTCGCAAGCCTGGCAATAACTGTATTATATACTATTTTATAGCATTCTGTTAATAAAATATTCGTAATACAGCACTATATCTAACAAAGTATTAAGAATGTTTGTGTGTGGCTGTCTTTTTGATATTATCTGTTTGGGGGTAATTATTGGCAATCCGGAGAAAAATCCAGATTTAGCCTTCCTGTTGCCCTTAAATACTCGGTTTCATAAATTTTATACTGTGTTTGTGCTTCGATGAGATTGCTTTTCGCCTGTTTCCACTGCGACTGTGCATCGAGCAAGTCAGTAAGCAGTGCCATCGAAACATTGTATTTGTTATTGGTTACTCTCAAATTTTCCTCCGCCTGTTTAAGTCCAACTTCTGCTGTCTTGATAAGTTGGTAACCGTCGTAAACATTTTTCAGAGCACTTTGAGCTTCCAAAGTCATAAGCCGTGAGTTCCTGCTTAATTCCAGTTCTGCATTTTTGAAATCAAGCTTTGCCTTTTTCACTTTCTTCAGATTTGCACCCCACTCGAATATCGGAATATTTACAGACAACATTACAGCCCCTAACCCATCGCGGAATTCCTGTGAGTACGGCATCATGGTTCCGTTGCCTGCGTCAACCATACTGTTAAGCTTGATATTGCCGTAATATGTATATCCTGCCACAAGTCCTACTGTTGGCAGCATGTTTGCACGCGACATCTGTATTTGCTTTTGGGTGGCATCCATCTGATGCTTGAGTAGATTGAGTTCAGGGCGTTCGTTAATATCCGCTGTCAGAAGTCCAGGCTCATTAACGTGTATCGTCGTGTCGGTAAGCTCAAGTTCTGCATTTGAGTCAATGCCGGTAATTCTGCATAGCGACATGCGGCATAAGTCCTCTCCGTTCTTTGCCTTCTGTATCTGGTATAAAATGTCGCTTCTGCTTGCCTCTATCCTAAGCAGTTCGTTCTCGGTGCTCAGCCCTGCCCCGACAGCGGTTTTCACTTGAGAATACAGCGAGTCCATCTGTTCTTTATAACTGTCCAGCATTTTTACCTTTTGTCTGACGGCAATCAGTGTCCAGTAAGCATTGTCGGCTTCTACCAGCACGTCCATCATTGTCATCCTTTTCTGTTCGGCTGCTATAGACTCTCCCAGTTTTGAGAGTTTCTTTCCTGTCATTATCTTTCCTCCTGCATACAGTGGTTGAGTAAGGGTTATTCCTGCCATATACATTCCCCGCATTCTGAGGTCCATACCCATCATGTCCATATCCGGGAATATGTATGTTCCGGTGGCTGAAGCCTCGATTTTCGGCAGGAAAGCCGAAGTTACTATTTTATTGTCCAGTTGCGACTGCTGGTATTTATGTTCTGCCTGTTGCAGGGACTCGCTTTGCGCTAAAGCCATTTCCCGGCATGAAACCAGGCTTAGCTTTATTGTTTCCTGTGCTTTTACGTTTATATTCTGGATAAACATAAAAACAGTTGTTGTAAATAATATTTGAAAAAGTCTGTTTATCATTTTTATAAAGATTGATGTATGTGATTAAGCTTTCTTTATATTGAAAAGTACCGTATAGAAGATAGGCAACAATATCAATGTGATAAGTGTACCTACTGCCAGTCCTCCCATTATGGTGATAGCCATAGAGCTGTACATCGGGTCGGTAATAAGAGGTATCATGCCAACTATAGTTGTGAGTGATGCCATCAATACCGGGCGTACTCTGGATACGGTAGCTTCTATAACTGCAGTATATGGCGTTTTCTTTTCTTCTGTCTGCAGTCTGTTTATTTCGTCCACAAGTACAATCGCATTCTTGACCATCATACCTATCAGTCCCATCATACCTATAATTGCCATAAATGTCATTGGCTGGTTTGTTATTAATAACGAAGGGATTATGCCGCAAAATACGAACGGGAAGCATATCAGAATAAGTATAACCTTTCTCCAACTGTTGAACAGCAACAGAAGTATGGCAAGGATAATGAAGATGGTAATAGGTACATATTTCATCAAGTTGTTGATGGCTTCTCCCTGTACTTCTCCTTCGCCTACCCATCTCATGCTGTATCCTGCCGGTAAGTCAATAGCTTCAATCTCCTCTTTTATTGATTCCACTACTTTTGCCGGTGTGGCTTCGTCAATTTCTGAGTTAGGGTCACATTCTGCCTCTATAACCCTTTGTCCGTTTAGACGCATAACGATGTCTTCATCCCATTCCATAGTTATTCCTTCAGCTACACGGCTTAGAGGTGTGGCACGGAAAATTTTGTCCTGCAGCTCGCTCATCCCTTTTCCTCCAGCAATGGCCGAGTTAAGTTCGTCGTTAGACATATGAAGGTTCATCATGCTCCATACAGGAATATCGTTCAAATTGTCTATACGGTTTCCGTCTTCGTTTCTGACAAGCATGTTTACCACAATAGTCTTGTCCTTATCATTTATTGCTCCTACCGGCATTCCGTCTGTGGCAGCCATAAGGGCATTGGCAATATCACTTCTTCCCACTCCTGAACGCAGTGCGTCTTGTTGTAAATATTTTGTGACGTACGATATGCCGTATGGCTTCCAGTTGTTTTGTACGGAATACGGGTCAACGTACTCGCATTTTCTCATTATATTCTCTGCCTTGCTGCTCAATTCTTTCAGCACGGCAGGGTCAGGACCGGCAAATTCCACCTCTACAGTATGTGATGTGGAGATTGAGAAATTATACTTCCTGCAACGTATGTATGCGTCAGGATATTTTTCTCTCAATTCACGTCTTACTTCAGGTATCTGTTTCACTACCGTATTATAGTCTTTGCAGTCGATAATCAGTTCGCCGTAACAGTCGCCTCCGGATGTCATCGGTCTGACAAGACAATAATGTGCAGGTGCGCTTCCCTGACTGACAGCAATTCTTTCTATATCCTTGCGTTCGGACAACAGATTGCTCATCTCCAGAAGTTTGTTCCGTACCACATCCGGACTGGTGGCGGAAGGGAAAAAGCATTCCACTACATACTGTTTATAGTCGAAATCAGGGAAAAACAGATTTTTGACTTTGTTCATTCCGGCAAAACACAATATAAGTATTGCAAATGCAACTCCTATGGCCGTTTTTTTGTATTCTATAAGTCGTGATATAGTGCCACGTACAAACTTGTGTACAGGTGAATTCATTACTGTTTTATTACCATTTTCGGCAGTATGTTCCCTTGCCGGCAACCATGTCTTTGCGCATACAGGTACTTGCACAAGAGCCAGTATCCAGCTTGCCAGAAGGCTTACGCATAATACCAGGAACAGGTCGCCTGAATACTCTCCTGCCGAGTCAGGCGACAGATAGACACACAGAAATGTGGACGCAGCAATGATGGTGGCACCGAGCAGTGGCATGGCTGTGTTCTGCCCTATTCTGTAGAGGTAGTTCTTTGGCGCAAGTCCTCGTTTTTTGTCAATAAGAATACCGTCCATTATAACCACAGCATTGTCCACAAGCATACCCATAGCCACGATGAATGCTCCCAATGATATTCGTTGCAGCGTGGTTCCGCATACCAACAGTATAGGGAAAGATACAGCAACCGTAAGTATCAGACCAAATCCGATAATAAGACCGCTACGGAATCCCATAGTGAATATAAGTACCAGTATTACTATGGCTACTGATTCCACCAGATTCCACATAAATGAAGAAATGGCATCCTCCACCTTATCAGGTTGGAAAAATATCTTCTCAGTGTTCATTCCCGCCGGGATATTCTTCATTACTTCATCAAGACGCTTATCGACAGCCTTTCCTACGTCAGGTACTATGGCCGACGATTCCATTGCTATACAGATTGCGAGCGCCGGCTTGCTGTTGACGAAGAAACCGTTCCTTTGAGGCTCGGAGTATGTCCTTTCTATTTTGGCTATATCTCCTAATCTTAAAGTTTTGCCGTCAGTAGTCTGTATCAGAAGATTCCTGATGTCGTTTTCATCCTTGCTTTCGGAGTCCACATAAATAGGAATAAGTTCGTTTCCGCTCTGATATTTTCCGGCATTTACTGTCTTGAAAGCTCCCTGCAAAGTGGACATGATTTGTGTAGGTATCACTCCGTTTCTTGAAATCTGTTCTTTTGACAGAGTGATATTTATTACCTCATCACGGTTCCCTACAATATTTATTCGCTTCACACCCTTTACGCCGGACAATTCACGTTTTATCATTTGGGCGTATTTGTACATTTCCGGATAATCATATCCGTCGGCTGTAAATGCGTAGAAGATACCATAAACGTCTATCATGTCGTCTATCACTATAGGGTCATAACATCCCTGTGGAAGTCTGGACGATGCGTCGTTCACCTTACGGCGCAGCAGGTCGAAATGCTGTTCCAGATCTTTGGTAAGGACTGTCATCTGGAATTCCACCGTAAACATTGCCATTCCGTTTCTGCATTCTGTCTTTATTTTGTTTACGTTAGGCAGTGCGCGCAATTCCTCTTCCATCATCAGAGCCACTTTAAGCTCCGTTTCGTGTGCGCTCGCTCCAGGATATGGTACTATAACCATAGCCTGTTTTGCTGAGACTGCCGGGTCTTCAAGTTTTGGCATCTGGATGAAAGAAAGTATTCCGGCAATTATTATAGCTGTTACGAACGACCAGAATTGCATTGGCCGTTTCATAAAGTATTCTGTAATTCTTATCATATCAGTCCTCCGACATTACTTTTTTCAGGTTGCTCTATGACTGTTACTTTTTCTCCTTCCTGTAGTGAGTTCACTCCTGCACGTACAATCTTTTCTGTTCCGTCAAGGCCTTTTATTACTGCAACCTGTTCTCCTGAAAAGTTATTATCAATGGTTATAATTCTTTTCTCTATTGTGGAATCCTCTTTCAGCACCCATACACATGAGTTGTCACTGCTTTTGAATACCGAACAGGCAGGAATCTTAAATCCATCCTTTCTGTCATTCCCTTCATTTATAGTCAGATGCACCTCAATGTTCATTCCGGGAGTAATCTGTCTTTCCGGTTTTTCTCTGAATTTCAGGATTAGCTGATATAACTGGTTTCCGTCGGCTTTCGGTGACAGGCTTAAAAAGTCCATAGGATATGTCTGTGATTCTTTTTCCGATGAAACCATACAGTCATAGCTTGCTACATTGTCAATATTTTTAAAAGTATTTGACGGTAAATCTGTTTTTACTTCCAGATGCGATACGTCGAGGAAAGTAAACATTGCTGTACCGGCATCTACCATTTCTGCCGGTGAGAAATTTACTGACTGTATATATCCGTTTTCCGGTGCATACAGTCTGGTATATTCCAGTTTGTTTTTGTTTACCTGCAGCTGCACTCCAAGCTGTCTGAGTCCGGCAGATGCCTTTTCATAATCATTTGCCGATACACTTTTCTGTTCAAACAGCTTTCTTGTTCTTGCCACTTCATCTTTCAGTTGGTCGTATTGTATCTGCAATGCTTCTACACCGAGTTTATAATCCTCGTCGTCAAGTTCGGCAAGTAACTCACCTTTGCTTACATAATTCCCCTCTTTTACGTGAATACTTTTTATCTGTCCGGCAGTTTTAAATCCCAGACTTATTTCATGTGCCTCACGTACAATTCCTGGATAACTTTTGGTTGTTGTCTTACATGATGGCACAGGAGTCGTTATTTCAACACTGTGAATAGGTAAAGATGTTTTTTTCTGTTCGCTGCATGAACACAACAGGCATAGCAGTAATGCCGGCAGACATAGTAATTTTCTTCTTTTCATTCTCAATATGCTTTTTATGTTTATAATATGCTTTTTAATGATGCAAAATTGAGTATTTATTTATTCTTTTACATTATCAAAAAGAATAGTAAATTGGTCTAAAGGATTGAAACATTATGTATTTATGCTTATTTCATATATATTTGTTCTCCAAAAGGTGTAATATGATTTAATTATGAAGAGTGATAATATTATCTTGAACCTGAATTTAAGTGATTTGTCGTTACAACCCGGAGCGCTACATATCGACAATAAGTTCATACTTATTGATAATTTCGATGATATGGGTAATGAGGAAAATACCAAAGGATTGTCATTTGCCAATTACCCTATGAAATTATCTTTTACAATATCTATACTTATACTTTCCGGAGGAATAAGGGTGAAAATCAATCTGGAAGATTTTGAGGCGCGAGCGGGCGATGCCATTACTGTATTTAAAGGTAATATAGGTGAATTTTGCAGTCTGCTGCCCGATACACGTATGGCTGTGATAGCTTTTTCCGATGAGTTTTTCAATGTGGTGAAGCATATTAATACAGCTCTTTCCATACAACAGCATATTTATGCCAACCCAGTATTGCATCTTGACAGAGGTTTCCTTGATGAGGCACTGGATGTATATAAAAGGATGAAATCTAAATTGGCAGAAACTGATAATTTGTTTCGTGAAGGTGCCTTACACGGTTATACACAGGTTTTGATGTACAACGCCTATAATTATTTCACCAAAATGAAGAATAATGTTGAGGATTCTGCTGAGTATAATAGAAATCAGGAAATCTATAAACGTTTTATGCAGGCAGTACAGAAGAATTATATGAAGGAACGCAGTATAACATTTTATGCTGATGTATTATGTATTTCCCCAAAATATCTTTCTCAGGTTATTAAGAATGTTACTGGAAGACTGGCCGGTGAGTGGATAACGGATTATGTGATTCTGGAGGCAAAAGCATTGTTGAAAAGCAATAAATATACGGTACAGGAGGTGTGTGATATGCTTAATTTTGCCAACCAGTCTTTCTTCGGGAAGTATTTTAAGAGGAAAACGGGTATTTCTCCAAAGGCTTATATGAAGAGTTAAAAATAACGGACAGAATTGTTTTTTACGCAATCCTGTCCGTTTCATTATTTCCTGTTCTGTATATGTTATGGCATGAATGCATCCATTATTTCTGTTGGTCTGCCAT